>OLQK01001018.1_pt1 | contig 21575 bp, 16 predicted proteins | sample 1672501 | NCBI WGS metagenome assembly OLQK01 (sample SAMEA3136693, study PRJEB25190) | human gut metagenome | biome: human gut; feature: human-associated habitat; material: faeces | place: Austria | collected 2013
CTAACCACAAGGGCTAACGGGCTTCGTTGTTTTATAGTTATCTAAAGGAATGAGATTATGATAAAAGAAATGTCAATTGATTTAGAGACCTACAGCGATGTTGATATCTCCAAATGTGGCGCCTATAAATACGCTGAGTCTGATAATTTTGAAATACTACTATTTGGCGTATCTATTGATGGTGGTGAAGTACAGGTATTTGACCTTGCCTGTGGCGATACCATTCCCGATGATATCCTTGCAGCATTATCTGATGATACAGTTACAAAGTGGGCTTTCAATGCCAATTTTGAAAGAATCTGTTTATCCAACTGGCTTAGAAAACATCACCCTGCGCATTTCAAAGGCTACAGTATTCCGGAAGATCCTGCTTCCAAATATCTGGATCCAGCCTCATGGAAGTGTACCATGATATGGTCAGCCTATATGGGCTTACCGCTCTCCCTTGAAGGTGTCGGTGCAGTCCTTAAACTACAAGATCAGAAAATGAAGGAAGGCAAAGATCTCATCAAATACTTCTGCTGCCCTTGCAAGCCGACTAAGGTAAATGGCGGCAGAACCAGAAACCTTCCAGAGCATGCCCCTGATAAATGGGAAACCTTCAAAACCTATAACAAACGTGATGTTGACGTAGAAATGGCGATTAAACAGAGATTATCTAAATTCCCGGTTCCTGACTTCGTATGGGAAGAATACCATCTCGACCAGGAAATCAATGACCGCGGAATCATGCTGGATATGGACATAGTAAAAAATGCTATCACATTCGATGAAAAGTCCAAGTCAGAGCTTATGATATCCATGCAGAATATCACGAACCTCGATAATCCAAACTCCGTAGTTCAGATGAAACAATGGCTCTCTGATCATGGTATTGAAGCAGAATCCCTTGGTAAGAAAGACGTGGCTGCTATGATAAAAAATACTGATGGTACCGTAGCCACCGCATTGAAACTCAGACTCCAGCTTGCAAAATCCTCCGTAAAGAAATACCAGGCTATGCAAAATGCAGTATGTAAAGATGGTAGAGCTCACGGTATGTTTCAGTTCTACGGCGCAAACCGTTCAGGAAGATGGGCCGGACGATTGATTCAGTTACAGAACCTACCGCAAAATCATATGAATGACCTGGCTGAAGCTCGTGAGCTTGTCCGTATCGGTGATTATGAAACTCTCGAATTACTTTATGATGATATTCCTGATACACTAAGCCAGCTGATTCGTACCGCCTTCATTGCAAGACCGGGATACAAATTTATAGTATCTGACTACTCTGCCATCGAGGCCAGAGTCCTGGCACACCTTGCCGGTGAGTCCTGGCGTTCCAAAGTATTTGCAGAAGGTAAAGATATCTACTGTGCTTCTGCAAGCCAGATGTTTGGCGTACCTGTAGAAAAGCATGGTGTAAACTCACACCTCAGACAAAAGGGTAAAATCGCTGAACTCGCCTTAGGATATGGTGGTTCTATCGGTGCCCTTATTTCCATGGGAGCCTTGGATATGGGATTAATGGAAGATGAACTGCAGCCACTGGTTGACTCCTGGCGTGCCTCCAATCCAAATATTACTGCCTTCTGGTGGAATGTAGATAATGCCGTAAAGACTACTATCAAAATGAAGATTCCTACAGAGGTAAACGGAATCAAATTCCTCTGTCGAAGTGGGATACTCTTCATCAAACTTCCTTCTGGTAGAACTCTTAGCTACGTCAAGCCTCGTATCGGAGAAAATCGATTCGGTGGTGAATCCGTAACCTATGAAGGTATCGGCTCCACTAAGAAATGGGAACGAATCGAAAGCTACGGTCCGAAATTCGTAGAGAACATCGTGCAGGCAGTCTCCAGGGACCTTCTCTGTTTTGCCATGCGTAACCTCTCCCACTGCTTTATCTGCGGTCATGTCCATGATGAACTCATTATCGAATGTAGTCAGGATGTCGATTACAAATCCATCTGCAATGTCATGAGTAGGTCGCCAGACTGGATGCCAGATATCCAGATTAGAGGCGATGGATATGAAACGCCATTTTACAAAAAAGATTAAAAAGATAGCGGTCTCCGGTGTTTTGTGCCAGAGGCCGCATAAATGCTCTATTTGTTCTTTCCACAACATTTTTTGTACTTCATACCACTACCGCATGGACAAAGTTCATTAGGATATACTTTCCTTTTATGAACAGAAGGCATGTTTGTACCGTGTGCTTTTCTCCTACTCTTCATTTCACTAATATACTCATGAATTTCATCTGTCGTAAATCCATCAGAAACATACTGCGAAGATAATACTTTTCGGGCAATAATGCTATTAACATGACCATTTCTATCCAAGTCCACAAAAATATACCAACACAAGTTCTGTTTACGATCTATCATATTTGCATAGACATATTTCTTTCTATGTCGCTCTGAAAGCGATTCAATATCTGGAATATTCACGAAACAACAATATGAGAATAAGTCAAATTCGACCCACATCGGTGTCATGTATCCTAATTGCTTTTCACGTAATATACGACCTCTTATACTTTCATCCAACCGTTCTCGCTCATCATAAGCAAAATCTAAAATGAATTCTCCAAATTCTGTTCGTCCATCAATATCATTCTTTTCCAGATAACCAAATATCTCTCTATAATATTGCGGAATCACTTGTGTAGGTTTATCTTTTGCAATAAGACTATTATGGACTCCTGCATAGTATGCATCTAATTCTTCTCGGAAACCATTAGCCATAAACGAATTGCAGTCTCTGAAATCATTCACGTACTCTTCATAGGAATTTTGTGATATGTACAGTCCCAAATGATCAAGCTCATCATTTAATGTAAGATTTCTTATTCTTGTCGCCGCTTTTCTATGCTTTAGAAAATGCAAAAAACATATCTCAGAGTCAAAATAATCTTCATATACGTCAAGATCATCAATACTGATTGCTATCGTTCCACTCGCGCTATTAAAAAAATTGGTTTTCTCAATCTTAGCCTCAAATACATTAAAGTTATCCACAGTTACACAAACCGTGTAAATACGTCGTATTTTTTTGCTATCTACCACAAATTTTTCAGTTTTGTCATTATTATAGAACGTCACACTCCCACCATTATTTGTAAAATAATTTTGCGTTCTAATACACTGATAATCTGCTTTACCTATTAAATCCGCAAAAGATCTTTTGTGAGCTTGATAATCAGTTATTGCCGGAGTATACGTAAATGATCCAGCTTTTACTTCCGCTATAATCACTACATCATCGCAAATCACAAAAATATCATTTTCATCCATCTGCTTCAACGATCCCGATATCGGATAATAATTTCCAATATAAATTTTTGCATTAGGCAGTAAATGTGCAAACTTCTCAGCTACTAAAGATTCACTTGCGTCCTGCTGTCTTTGAGCCCATACCGTAACATATAATGGATCATGCTCCTTAATATTTTTCTGCAATACTCTATAAATATTGTCGAAAAGATTATAATAATCAAAGCAGTACACAATATCTTTAATCTTAATAAAAGGTCTTTTCTGCACTGGTAAATCTTGAATCGGCCATCCTGGATATTCTGTCTTTTGAAACAAATCCCTATTTTCACCAATTGACCATGATAAACTTTCTATTAAACGGTCATCCCAGTTTGTAACTTTTTTAACATCATATAAATCCGTTCCAAAACATTTTGACAAATAATCTTGAACTGTATGGCTCTGTCTTTTCTCCTCTAACAAAGCTTCAACTTCGTCAAACGTTTTTCCTTCTGCCTTCCTTTGAAATGCCTCATAATCACTAATAAAATCGTTTAATGAATCTAATTTACCTGAAGACAACGAAATTTCAAGTTTCCTCAAGCCTTCAATTATTGAGTCTGCTGTTTCTCCGTAAACTTCAATAAGCTTATCAGAATGCGGTGCTAACAATTTTTCAAGGTCATCTAACTGCTGAAATTGATATCTATGTCCTCGAACATTACTCATTAATTGTGCCTCAACTATATAATCAATATCCTCTTTTTTTAATTCTCCTTGCTCTTGTGCTTGAGCAGCCCATATCAAATTAAAAAACTGACATTTCATAAAAAGATTTTCAATATCAGTGAAAATCTCCATCACCATTTCCGACTGTGTATCCTCATCTATTGAAAATTCATCATATGGTTGGGCAACAAGTATACTTTGTATGTATTCAATCAATCTCATGTTTGTAATAGAATCTTGATCTATCTGTATTTCTGAAACCACATGGATTAATGAAGACATAGCGACATCCGTAGCAGACAAAAGCAAAAATAGTGGATCACATCTGTGTATTCTTTCAACAATAGCATTTACAAGCTCATTTATTTCATCTTTTGCTTCTTCTATATGCGAAGCAATTATTTTATTTCTATTTTTTATTTCTTCAGCTGTATATTTATTTTTCACAGAAACAAAATTTCCACTTCTACCTAACTCAATTTTCCCATTTGAATAAAATTCATCAAATCGTTTTTGATTAGCCAAATCTATCAATCCTCCTGCCAAAATTCTGTTCCATCCAGTAGCTTTTCAAGAATTCATCTCACAGCATTATCCTCTCATTTATTTCAACAAATACGGAACTATCACATCATAAAACTTCTTACTCCACTCTGCATGGAAGCGAGCCATCTGCAACCAATCTATCTCGTTTTCAATACTAACATTATCAAGCTGGCAATATATTTTAGAAGATTTCACATCATCATTACGGTTCCATTTTAATGACATTCCTAACGTTGTTTCAATCTCATCCTTGTGTGAATACAGCAAATCAAAAGCCTTTTTATTGGCATCCTTGTCTGCTTTCCCCAACCAAAATTCTACTCTTGCACAATCATAGTTAGCCACGCAATTAAGACTGAATCCACTGACACCAAAGAAACCACTAATCCAGTTTTCTTTTGAAGGATGAACATTGCTAAAAGAAGCATCTCCGTGCATCTCATGAATGTATTCCAATGCAAAAGCCCAATAACGTCTACGAAGTTCATTACGAGTACCTGCTTCATCTTCTGCATTCCCATTTTCATCACGTAAGTAAAACACCAAATCACTTGGTTCAGCACCATATAACTTGAATATTCTTTTGAGTACAGAAAGTTTGCTCTGCGTATTTGTATTTGTCCATACAAAAATGCCATCGCCAATTTCAACGTTCTTCGTAAACTCTGTAGGATTCATACTGAAATGTAGTGCGATATTATCTTCACTGGACACAGCAAGCTTTGTAATAATTGTCTTATCCTCCGCATACAAAATCTTCAGAACCTTCTGGTACATTTCTACCCAACTTGTGACTGGCTGTTCTGTATTTTTATAACTAAAACGAGCAATCAGTCTGCCGCTTAACATTTCATCATCTTCTAAAGTGCAAGAATCAAGTTGCTTCTCTTCCGGATGGAATGCTGTAGTAGGACGAGCCCATATCGTCAATGCTCTATCCATTAAATGTGCATTACGCTCTTCCAGCTCCTTAAGTGTCCAATTTTCCTTCTTAGCTATGTATGTATTCATGCGAATACCACTATCATCAAAACCATTCTGCATAGTTTTCTTTTCAACAAAGGAATTATTGCTGTACTTGGAATTATATGCTGTAAGGGTAAGGTTTGCGATACGATGTAGCCACTGCTCGTGTATCTGCTCATAATCCTCGCCCAGCTCCTTTATCCATGTTGGAGTGAGGTGCTGTGGCATGATATGTTCAATGGAATATACACCATCATCACAATGACCATACACATCTTTATCTTCCGCTGTGCCAGAGTTTTCTAAACGCTCCAAGATGTACACTTTGTTTTTACTGTTCATCAGATAAATCTGACGCTCTGTAAATGCAGTTGCAAATTCATCGTCATCTGGGAAACGAGCTCTTTCCTTTTTTACCAGCAATGCATATTTCACCTTTGCAACATAATCATTTTCAGTACCATCATAACGCACCACTTCTCTATGCAGCATAAGGAAAATTTTATTCAACGCATTCGTAGGCAAGTCGCAAATTGTCCTGCGGAACAGATAATTCTCTGTTGTAAGGAAAATATCTGCCACCTGTGCAATATCCAATTTTTCCTCATCCAGCAAACGAAGTACCTCGAGAAAAAACGGTCTCGTTACCGTAGTTTCCAGTCTGTTCAATCTATAAATACAAGCATCCAGTTTTTTGCTATGTGTACCACCGTTTAATAATATCTGGTAGCGTCTTGCATATGCAAGCAGCTCTTTCAACAAGTCTTCGGTCTGAACACCTACAAGCTCTACATATTCTTTAAAATTAGCATATATACGCTTCTGAGATGGTATGGACTGTTGCTTAACACTAAGATAATCCCTGATATAAGAGCTTACGTCGTATTTTGTGCATTCTTCAATTCTGTTCCAATAATTTTCATAATAGCTATCCTGCAGACTTGTAGGTAGGCCCATGAGAATAAAATTTCTAATCTTATCACCTTCGCTCAGATCAAGACCAGTAGAGTTCAAGCTTTCAAAAATAAGCTGTGGGTTATCATCATTGTTCAATGTTATGTTGATAATCTCAAGACTACAAATCGCATCAAAAAGCTCGTCAATTGTGATTTCCTGCTTCTGGATACGGTCGTAAAAATAATTATAGTTCGCTGTAAGATTTGATTCCCTGATGTGGTCTTTTTCCTCAGCGAACAGCTTACCAAACGCCTTCTGGTCATTCTTTACCGGTTTTAACTTGATACGCTTTTCCTCCGGTTGATATTTATCAACAAGAAACTCCTCATATATCTGCTTTCCAAGCGAATCGTCCTGCGTAATCACCACTCCGGCAGAAATCAGATTATACATCGCTAAAAGCAACAATGATACTGTTGTTAATCGCTGCTGCCCATCAATTACCAAAAACTCGGTGTTACGTCCGCTTGGATTATATACTGACACAAGGCTTCCAAAGAAATGACTACGTCGATTATGTTTTATTACTTTAATGAGATCATCGTAGAGCTGTTTACAATTTTCCGTCTTCCAGTCATAATTTCGTTGATAAACCGGAATAATAAAACGCTTCTTCGAGCCTTCCATGTATTCAATTAATCTACATTCTGAACCTTTCATTTGTTTATTCCTCACTCTAAAACATTTTTAAATTAAATTTCACATAATCATATTAAAGCCTTGCACTCTATATACGCTATTATATCCCTAGCAAAATATTACACATCATTACATACTGGTTGAGCAAACGTTTTCAAATCATCCCAAGAATCTGATTTTGCAATATCATCTTCATAAGCAATCAAGTATCCCCATTTTTGATCCACATACTCTTCTATAGCAATAAGTCTTCTAACCAAGGATTCTGCCGCTTTACGTTTTTCCTGAACCTTCGCATCATCACGTCCTCTCTGGTCTTTGCCTTCTATAATCCAACAAACACCAGAATCATCACATGCTACAAAGTCCGGAAAATAACGATCTTTTGCATTATAATAAATGAAAGCCCCATAATGTGCGTGCAATCGATGCCACCAGACAATATGCGGGGAAGTATTAAGTAATCTCGCCAATTCATATTCTCCACTATACGAATCAAATGATTCCTCTGCAAACAATGACTTAAACCATCCGGAATAAACTCTGCCACGCACAAACTGATTTCTTGAGTCGATGGGCTCATAAACCTTATCGCCCAAAGGCAACATATATCGTTCAATATCCATTTTCTTAGGTTGAATGACCGGTATTTCTTTTATTGAACGCTGAACAGATGCGATATATGTTTTAACAATATCCTGCAATTGAGTTCTTGCAGAATCAAGAGACTTTATCGTCCATGTTTTAAATGTCACAGACTTCATAAACTTAGGAACTAGATAGCCCTCAATATAACGGGCTGTTTCCTTAGTTGATGGAACAAGTTGCATATACATTACCAGTCGAGCAAGCGCATCCGCAGCATCACTATATTCAATATGAATAGAATCTACCTCTGCACTCTCTGTATCTACAACACGTAACTTCTTCCCTAGAGCTGCCACTATTTCTTTTCTATAGAGAACATCTCCTGTAGAAGTAACCTTCTTTGCTGCTTCCTCTATAGTTTTATCTGATATCTCTGACAAATCTATCGGAGGCAGCTCCAATCTGACAATTGTCACTGGAAATTTATAGGATACATCTTTGAATCGAGGATTTCTATCTATATAAACAGGCTCTAATGAAATATCCTTATCGTCTCCACCCCCATCATCTCCAATTGTTCTCACGCCAACCGTTGGTTTCTCTGAACCACTTACCACGTTCTTATCGTCTGACTCATCAAAATTTCCAGAATTTTCATGTGCCACAACAGTACTTGTCGATACTTCTCCATCATTCGAATGTGTAAAAATATCATTTGTACCTATATTTTTGCTTTGCTCTACATCATCTGCTTTATCTGAAGTCTCTTCTACTTGTTCAGCTATATCGCGAATAGCAGCATTTACTTTATCCTTATTAGTCTGAGAAACAGCATCTTCCAAACCAAACTGTTGAAGCACATTTTCTGCTTCAAGCAATTCTTGAAATGATTGATGAGAAATAATATCTAATTGGTCTATTTGCCAAATACCTGTATACTTTCCAAACGGCAATCTTAATCCACGTCCCATCGTTTGCTGTGTCAACACCTCAGAAGCCATAGCTCTAAGCGTAACAATAACTGCAATATTTTTTACATCCCAGCCTTCTTTTAGCTTATTAACACTTACCACAGCAAGAACCGGTGAATCGGTCTGATCTATATTTTCAAGCAATCGCTGTGTGGCTTCATCTTCGTGTTTAGAATCCACCTGTAAAACAGCAAGCTCTTTCCCTAAATATTCGGGTGTTCTAAGCAATTGTGCAACCTGTGATGCATGATCAACATCTGCACATACAACAAAAACAACCGCATTAATATGTGCCTTCCCTTTTTGTTCTGCATAGGCATCATAATATGCTTGTTTAATTTTCCTTAACTGTAAGGCATCACGCAACTGTTGTTCTTCGGACGCTTGATCTGCTCCATAACCACCCTTGCGAAAAGCCAACACTGGAGCTTTAACATATTCATCCTGAATAGCTTTATACAACGGGTATTCGTATATTACATGGTCTTCCTCAAGTACAGATGCTGTAAGACCAATGGTTGCAGCAGGATCAAGCTCTTTAAGTGCAGCATTGAATGCCGCAGCACTTGAAGAATACAAATGTGATTCGTCTGCAATCACTACAAGATCGTCTAAATTTTTAAGATAATCAAACAGCACTCCTGCATTCTCATCAAATTTTCGCGGTTTTCTTCTCTCTGCATCCTGCGTTGTTCCATGTGTATCTCCTTCTACATCCTTAGGTGCGATAAGCTGTTGAATATTAAAAATAAATGCTAGTACTGGAACTTCTCGTCCATAAGAAAGTCTTGGTGCTCCGTTTATGCGGGATACCCACGCGGAATAATCCTGTGGCGTAACAATATCTGGAGGAACTTGTGACCCTTCAATATATTTTGAATTACCAGGGACAAAGTTCCGTACTGTTTTTGACTGCACAGTTTTACCCGGTGTGACAATTACAACATTACCAATTCCCTGTCTACGCAAGTACTCAATAAATGCGGCCATCAAATATGTCTTTCCTACACCGGTTGCAAGATTAAGTACCTGCATAACATTTGTGTCATAATCTCCATCAAGTGTAAAAATCAGCTTTCGCAAAGCTTCTTTATTTGGTGTGCGAAGGTCAAAATCAGCACTTATAGATTCAATCAATTCTGAATCATATGAAATATTAAGTTTCTTTGCCATCACTCATTGCCTCCTTTAGAATATTTGAAGATATCATCCGGTATAACAATTATCTTAGAACCTTTGCATACCTGACGCAGATGCTGTCTCACACCATCCATCACACTCATAGCTGCTATAACAATGGTTTCCCCACCTTTAATCTGTGATACAAGCCAATCTACTATCTCAACTGTGACCACACCCTCAACAATCTTTAATAACGATTTTCCTTTTCGTCCATCAAAAACTGTTGTTTCCTCTTGATTAAATAGCGAAAATCCCAAATTAGCAGCAATTGATCGAATAAGGATATCTCCCTTGGCATTCTCGGTTAACATTACTCGATCCCATTTCGCATCATAGTCAAAGCATTGCGGGGACAAGTGGGCTACCTGAAATCCTCCGCCACCTCGCCAGTTGATTATTTCCTTCGCTTTTTTTGTTTTAGATAAAGCCTTGATTTTCTTAATTGCCTTATCTTTTTTTAATTCTTCATCATCTGCTATTAATTTGTTCAAAATACTTGTAAAATTTGCTGCGTCATCAGGAGAAACACCATCTGGAAGCTCAACATTTTCAGCTGCAATACGTTCACCTTTTGTTCGAGTTATACCGCCAGCATCTTCATCATTTACTACTTTTATCAATCGTGGAAGAGTGAAATTTTTGAATGTAGTATTCAATAATTCACATGTTATCCATCGCCTCCCCATCTTTTGGGCAACTGCGGCTGTTGTACCCGAACCAGCAAAACAATCTAAAACAATGTCTCCTGGATTAGTAGTAATATGAATTATTCTCTCAAGTAATCGTTCAGGCTTAGGTGTTGAAAAAGGTGTATCCCCCGGAAATAAAGCTTTTATTTCGTTCTTCGCTTCATCATTTGAACCCACTTCAGTTTGAAACCACATATCTTCAACAGCTCTATCCTCTAGATTTTGAAGATATGTCTTCCTACGAAACCCTCCACTTCCACCACTTGTAATATACACAATAGGCCATTGTCCTTTTTCATAAACTCGTTTAGCCTCTATTGGTGAAAAGTCTGGAATAATCAATGCCTTTACACCAGTCCGAACTTCTGTAATTGGAATATTACAAATATCTGCACGTTCCTTGGCATCATCAATTTCCTGCAATATATAATTAGAGTTCCACCCGCTCATAATCTCAAGCAGCTTCTCCTGCCCAATTCTCCAATGCTGCCCAATAGGAGGATATACAATTTTTCCAGTTATAGGATGTTGAATACCGAATACCATTCCTTGATGATCCGAACTTCCTGTCGCTGTTGCCGGTGCACTTGTCCATGCTCCACACGGATCATTATCTGGATTGGTATATGCTTTATTCATGGCATCTGTTCTTGGTAATTTATTTAGTGTTAACTGTTCAGTTTTTCTATAAAAAAGCAGAACATCATGACGTCCCGAAACCATTTTTGCATCATTTCGAGGTTTAAAGGTTTTTTCCCATGCAATTTCAGAGATAAAGGAACCAGGTCCAAAAACTTCATCTAACAACAATCTCATACGATGAACTTCAACATCATCAAGATGTACCACGATAGCTCCTTCATTTTTTAGCATTTTTTTTAGATGTAACAATCGATCTCTCATCATAGTAAGCCAAATCGAATGTTCCAAATTATCCTCATAAGATTCGAAGGTCTGTGACGTATTAAAAGGTGGATCAATATAGACAAGCTTCACCTTGCCTGCATACTTCTTTGCCAATTCCGGCACACGGGTAAGCGCCTCAAGAACATCTCCTGACTCGCCCAAAATCAACAGGTTATCATCCTGCGGTTTCAAATCTGCCTGCGCAGAATACTGAAATGCATCTTTTTTGTGTGTCTGTGTTCCTTGCACATACTCGTCAAAAACAAGCGTATGCGTCTCACAATATCGCGGATCTGCCGGATCCACCCATCTATATCCATATTTTCCAGTCTCCGTAGGTATAAGAGCTTTGTCTTTATTATACCAAGTGAGTTGCAATCTTTGATTTGACATATTAATCGCTCCTTGTCAGTCTTATCTTTCTGTTATCATCCAATTTAGTGTCTTATCTTTCATTATGATTGTACACAAATCTTTGTCCTAAAAAAAGGACTTAGACTTTTTATTTGACACATTTCTATCTTCAAATCATCCTATAAAGAGCTAGTATACAAATATCTCTGGACTGTTATATCTTATTTGCTCAGCTTCTCTTTTGATGCTCTGATTCTCTGTACTAAACAGTTCGGCTTTTATTCGTAGTTTTCCGTCTTCTGTATGAATGATGAGATTTCTGCCTGCTGAAGTCATGTAAGCTGCAGCTTCTCTTGTAAATCCATTTCTCTGAATCCAAATTGCGATTGGATCTGTTGAACCGTACTCCACAAATTCGTACCAATCCATGAATGTATCATCCGGATAAACTGTTCTGTACTCCTTAGAAAATCTTAAGAAATAATTTGATATTCTAAAGAGTATGATATCTTCAATGTCTTCTAGCATATTTCCAATAAGTGCGTTTACATGCTCTCTTGTGTTTTCAAATGGAACATAATGCCCCTTATACTTTACATATGCTGGTCTAGAAACATTTCCGGAATTATACTGTCGGTTTTTCTCTTCATTCTGGGATATTTGATCAGCTATCATTCTCTCAATAGGGATGCCTGAAACCCACTGGTTTAAAACAAAAGCATAATGCTTCAGTCTCGACAATTCTCCTGTATCCTTATTTCTGAACCCGAGTGTGTCCATCTCATATGTTTCCCACTTGAATATATCGCACAGCTCCACGAGGAAATTATATAACTCGTTATAGTTCGCCCTACCGCCAATATGAATTGACGGATAATGCAATCCGCCTCGGATTCTATCTTGTAATGTTTCAGTCTGATCCACTGACAAGGTAATATCTTCATCCATAGGATTATCTTTGTCGTAGAATCGCTCCAAAATTTTCTTTTCTATCTCAGGATTCAGATACTCAGCAAATTCCTTTCGAACTCTGCTTTCTCTTTCATTAACAATATCTTTTAGTAGAATATTGCTAAACTTCCTAACCAATGAATACTCACTCGGTGACTGATCTGGTTCTTTAATTAACTCCGTACTTCCGCTCTCAAGTGTTTTAACAATCTTTTCCTTCTGTACATCACTCAAAGCTGTAACTACAGAAAGCTTCTGCGGTTCGATTTCTTCCTGTAACAACGAAAGAAAACGTTCCTTATTTGTCCTATATTTCATAGCAACTAAGAATACATTCCCGTATAGATTGAATTCAATTCTACCGACACGTCCCATTAGATTTCTAAAATCTACCGGTCCCATATCCCCGCCATTTTTATGGCTTGTAATGAATAGATTATCCGCTGGAAGATTTACGCCTTCCAACAAAGTGCTTGTACAAAACAGAGTTTTGATGGAACCTTTCTTATACAACAACTCAATTCGCACACGTATTGTCGCAGGTAAATATCCCATGTGATACGCAACACCTTTGGTAATGATATCTGCCAGATAATAATAGTTATGCACTTCGTTTCGGATATCTTCAGCCAGCTGCAGCAATTCTGAATCCTGCAAAGGACTCAAGCCATTAGCATATGCCAATGCATATTCAATAACCTTTTCCTTGTTATTTGAATAAATAATGTTGCGCTTGCCTTCGCCAAGTTCTCTCACAAAATCTAACAATTCCTTATTAGGATCAAAGGATGAAAGCTTCATCAACTTTTGCGTATTCTCATTATAGAAATAGAAGTCGTGTCCCTTACAATCAATCAGAAATTTTTCTTGATTAACTGGAGAGAACTTAGTCGCTAAATTAAAGCTTTCTCCTTCTCCCATATTTGAGACAAGTTGCAAGTAAATATCCGGATTAGGAATATTCGGTGAGGCAAATACTATGTGTGGTGCATGCTTTCTCTTAGCCAACATATCTACTATTTTGTAATAGTATGCACTCCGTTCATCTCTCTTTGATATTTTGTGAGCCTCATCAATAAAGAGATATTCCATAGACATGTCCGGGAGCAGAATCAATAAATATAATAATCGCTCGGGGGTCATAACAAATATAAAGTTATGCTCTTCTTCCAATGCAACCGCTCCTGCAGATGTCACAATTCTGTAATTCTTTTCATACAGAATCTCTCCAAGATCCCCGGTAATATTTGCTGTCACTTCATTAATCAAAGCTTTAGTCGGTACTATAATTGTAAAATTGCCCGCACCATTTTTTTCTATTTTTTCTTTTATATACATTCGCATCACATAAGACTTTCCCAGTGATGTCGGTGCCGAATAACTTAGGTATTTGGCCGAAAACTTATCATATATCTCCTTTTGCGCTTTAAAAAAGTACCTGTCTGGAGCAGACGGAATACGCAAATAATCCTGACTAAATTGTGTAAACACTCTCTCATACAACTCGTTACTTATATAGTCAGCCGCCTTAATATTCATTCCTCTAAAATTAGTAACATTGGTCAAGACAGAACCCAAATAATACTGTATACGTTCATCCTCCTGATCAAGTGCGTGTAACAATGCGACGATTTCCTGCGCCATGAGTTTATGCTGTTCGGCTTTCTCATCATCAATCGACTTCGACAAAATATCCGCAAAACGTAACAGATGAGGTACATTTATTTCTCTTGGTTGTACATTATTAATTCCAAAAAGTTTTAATCCATAATTGAATAAAAGTTTATCATATAACTTATTTAGGTATTCATTCTTTTCAATGTCCTTATATATAGCAGCACCAATTGTTGTCATTTCCATCAAACAGTACCTCCTATAAGATCATTCATAATTGACTTTTTATCTCCGTCTGCATTATTAAATGGTAGAACATAAATATAAAAAGATTTGTATCCCAGTTTAAGTTCTGATATTTTCGTATGTATTCTATCCAATGCCACTTCAATATCGAGCTCAATCCGTTTTATTGCTGCGTTCGTGTATTCTATGGGCGCATAATCTTCTGGATTCAAATCAAGTGTATATCCAAGCAATACTCCATATGCAGTTCCAGCACCAGAATCTCCGCCATCCTCAGGAATAATAATTTTCTTAATCAGATGCGCAGTTTTAATGTCAATACACTTATTGAATTCTGCACTATTAACCAATTCCATACCAGAAAGACGAGTTTTCTCCATATTCTCGATCGTTTCAAAGGCATTGTCTACTGCCTGTGTTATATCTCCATGGAGATACGAAGCACCATAGACAAGTTCGTAATTAACATCCGTATTTGGAATTGTCAAAAAATGAATCCCGGCACACCGATTACCCGAGCTTAACTCAATAGCACTCATTAATTTTGGTGCATGTAAAACTTCTTCAAGAAAAGCATAAATCAGCATCTCTCCAAGTTCGTTTCCTGTAGCATGTGCTCTCACATATTGTGCTGCTTCCATACCTAGACTTTCTATGTCATCCCTAATATACTTTTCAATCTCTGCACGATTAAAGACATATCTTCCTATATTAGCATTCAGTAATTTTCTAAGCCACATATAATCGAACTGATTGGACTCAATACGATATCTGTATGCTTTTATGTGATTATTTCCTTTAATCTGCAGTGTACCATCAATTACAGGCAAAAAAGCTTGTTGAAAATATTTTCCCTGTAGAGTTTTAGTCAAAATTATATCTGGAGCAATAACTCTTGCATTAAAAGTGATAGTTCCTGCTTGTGAAGCAAAGGAATCAATATAAGCTTTATCGATAAATGCTACAGACTCCTTGCCGTAATGATTTTCAACTCTTGCCGCAATCAGAAAGATATCCGCTAAAACCTCTGATGGAACAAAAACGAGTTTTCTAATCCACTGATCTTTTGTAATATCTGGATTTCGAAAAATCGGATCATCCAATTCATCCTCAGCAACAATATTCTTATAGGCGCAAATTCCCTTCTTTAGTTCTTCTAAATCCAACAGTGGAACAATTTTGTTTTCAAAATAATCCACAACATAATCCCTATTGGCCGATGCAGCTGCTGTGGTAATTTCATAAACAAGAGATCTTTCACATCTCGCAAAATTTGAAATTGTGGTCTCATCCACATATGAACCATATGTATCATTTACAGAGGAAATAAGCGTCTGACCAAACATATGCTGTTTCACGTCTTTTGTTTTATCTTTACATAGTAGTAGCACTTTGATAAACGTGCCAAAACAAATATGCATCACACTTAAGCCTCCTTCTCATAGTTTCTGGTCTTCATATTATTCTTTAACATAATCTACTATGTCGCCAATGTTGCAATCCAAAGCATCACAAATTCTACCAAGGACTTCCATGCTAATAGGCAAGTCTTTTCCCATCTTTGCCATAGTAGATGATGTTATATTTGCTTGAGACATCAAGTCTTTTTTCATCATCTTCTTATCTATTAATATCTTCCAAAGTTTGCCATAACTGAATTTCATTTCCGTATGCCTCCATTACTATTTGAAAATACAATAATATTATTATAAGTATTCTAAACTAAAACTTTGCAAAAAGCAAGTTGAACTCTTTTATCTCAAATTCAAATTCTCAATAATCGAATATAAAATTGCCATTTCTAAATATCCGCTTCCCCCAGTCTACAGATCTCAATTCATCCTGAGCAACAAGTAATCTCATCACTAACATGAGAAACCCCATCAATCTTACCTCCTTTCAAAATTGCCAAGTATGCCAAATCTATGCCAAGTCCCCTGTCATGTAAATTAGCAAAAATAACCCGTAATATATAAAAGAAGTATTTAATTGATGGCGAACAGAACTGATCCCTCTGTGCCCGAAAGCCACAATTAATCAAATTTCATGAAGCAGTCTCTAGGGCAACTGTTCATAGAAAGGAACTGGTTCTATGACAAGAGACGAAAGAACTAACTGGCTCATCAACATCGAGAACACAGCTGCAGAAGTGGCTGCGAATGTTGGACAGGAAACTGTAGATTTTGTTCTCAGCAAATACGGTGCCAAAAATGTATATGCCCTAAAATCTTCCGACCTTTCTGAAGTATTCAGCGAATTATACACAATCGCATCTGATAACTAAATAACCAGTCCAGAGCAAGACCTAAAACTGCTCCATCACAAAGCAACTGCTTGGCCAGCATCTTCTTAGAGTTGTGGCGTGATGAACCCAATTAACCGCATCAGGGGCTAAGAAGCCTGATTGCTTATTTAACGGAACGGAGACGTGCCATGAATAAGACAATCGATGCTTATCTGAATTTCATATCGAAGCCTTCGTTCCGCTTTTCGCGGACACAGGAGGCCGCACGATATGGAAATCAATGTAAATGTACAGACAAGTACTGAAAATCAGCAGTCAACCAATGACAACCACAACTACGACAACCGTCGAAGTTACAACAATCTCCCACTTCAGCCGGGAGAATGCCTCGTACCAATCCGTGTGGACTGGGAAATGGTGAAACACTTCAATATGTGCCAGGACAACCTTGAGACCTGGCATATCGGACCTAACAAGGTTCTGGTAGCATTTGCTCCTGTAAAAATTGAGGACAAGCCTGCTGCCCTTAAACAGTTCAATACCGATGTCAGAGAACACTTTGCATCTTTTAAGTCAGATGATGCTCTCTCTCTTGATCAGTTCATGGACGAAGCCACATCAGAAGATGGCAAAGGTTTTGAACCTGCATCACCGGAAAATCTTGAAGAAACCGTTATGCTCCGTATGATTATTCAGGATCTCTTAAAAAAGATCCACGAAATCAATCCAAAGTATGGTCGTATTCTCGACCTTATCTGCAAGGATTACACCAAAGGACAGATTCTTGATGAATTAAGTCTTGGTAAATCCCAGGGATATGCTGACATCAGAGCAGCACAGGCTCTTGCAAAGAAACTCTATTTCGGTGAATAAGCTTCCCGCTTAACCTGAAAACAGCGGTATCCTCACTTCGAAGATACCGCTGCCTTTTATGTTATACGCATTTTCTTACATTCAACTGATAATCATCGTGTCTCACGATACTCTTAATCGCCTGTCTCAAACTTCTTGCGTGTCCGTGCTGATGATACCCATCCTTAAATCGGTGCTTATGGAATATGACCAAAGCTTCCTCTGTAGGATATCCGGCACAGTGCAGATACCAGTAATGCCCGGTATTCCTGCTCTGTATCGTCACATCCTGGCTATCAGCAATTATGATATTGAAATAATCTCCATCAATCTTATCAAGGCTCTTCTGTTCAAACATTCGCAGACTCCTTACTGAACCAGGCTTCCAATGCCTGTTCCACTATTGCATCCACCTGGTTCGGGTCCATTTCCTCAAAGTATTTCTCCACAATTCTGGCAGGAACCTTGTAGCATTTCTTTTTGATAGGTTCTTTGCTTAGATATCGTTTTACCGTTGCCTCTGTCAGAGCCCCGGAATGACTTCTAAGCTTCATAACCATCTCAATGGTGATTTTGGTTTTCTTCTCCTTCATAATCTCATATACCATCGTCTGCTCATTCTCAGGAAGGAAAGCCAACTGTAATGCCACCTTTGTATAAAGAGCACCTCTATCTACCATATTCTTAAATGGCTTGATGAGGTCATTCAGCTTAAGCAATCTTCCCACAGAGCTACCGGACAATTCATATTCTTTGCCAATCATATCTCTGGTATTCAACCTTTGGTCACCGTGACCATAGGTGACTGGAACCTCTTTCCCTTCCATTCTCGCAATTTCTTCCAGAATATCATTTCTTTTTCCCTGACAAGCTTCCTTTTCATACCTTGCCTTCAGCACTGCTGCCTTCTCCGATATTGCCAAATCAGAAAATGACCTCTGCATCAGATTAGTTTCAATGACATAAACATACGCCTCTTCCTCCGATAAATCAGTCTTTACTATCGCCGGTATTTCCTTAATTCCTGCCAACTTAGCAGCATTCCAACGATTGTGCCCGGAGAGCATTTCATAACCAGTATCAAGCTTCTGTACAATCACCGGATTGAGCACACCGTGCTCCTTTACGCTCGCAATCATATCTTCCAGACGTTCTCCCTCATACAGATGAAATGGATGGTCATGGAACGGCTGAATACTCTTCACCGGTACCATCTGGACACCTCTTGGCATTGTTACTTCTTCCATATCTCCCATCAGCAAATCTACTGCATCACCAAATACTTTTCTCTTTAAATTAGTCTTCATATGCGATTATCTCCTTTGCAAATTTTCTATATGCAATACCTGCAGAAGCCTTCTTGCTATACTGAGCAATCGGCATGTTGTAATAAATACTCTCTCCAACCTTGACGGTAGCCGGTATCCTTGTATCAAATACTTTGATTTTTCCCTGGAAGCTTCCGGTCACTTCTTCTGTCAGAACCTTACAAAGAGTGGTTCTGCTCTCACACATGGTTAAGAGAATGCCTGCGACCTCCAACTTCGGATTGATTCGCTTTTTAATCTTTGCCACAGTTCTTAGGAAATCCTGCAATCCCATCATTGCCAGAAGCTGAGGATTCACCGTAATAATCACCTCATCTGCCGTAGCCAATGCATTGATGGTAAGCATTCCTAAAGATGGGCAGGTATCAATCAGTATGTAATCGTATCTGCTCTTCAACGGTTCCAGAACCTCTGCCAGCATCCTCTCTGCGCCCATTTCTGTTCTAAGCTTTGCATCCACCACAGACAGATAAATAGATGATGGAATATAATCCACGCCCTCTCTACTCTGGATGTAATCTTCAAAGCTCTCTGGTAACTCTTCCTCAATCTGAGCCATCATCAGATGACCAATCGTATATTCTAAGGCTCCGGTATCCTCTACTCCGTAACAGGTAGTCAGATTTGCCTGACTATCAAAATCTACCGTCAGCACCTTCTTGCCCAGCTCCTTCAGAGAATACGCCAGATTAAGTGTGGTCGTGGTTTTACCCACGCCACCTTTCTGTGAACCGATAACAATAATCTTTCCCATAATTACTGCACCTCTCTTCCGTTATATTCAGTGCTTCTTTCAGCCACAAACTGAGCATGGAGTTGTTCTTTCTCTGCCTGAAAACGCTTCTGGAGCTTTTTCATTTCCTTCTCCATGAATTCCGTTTCTGCCTTTGCCATTGTAGCCTTTTCTGCATCCGGAGTAATAATCAGCTTCCCATCCTCACAGCTGACACTGATGTAATCACCAATCTCAAATCCCATTTCCTTAAGCCACTGCCCTTTAAGAATGATGGTAGGTGTTGCCTTGTAGTTATATCCGCTCTGTTCGTGAACCTTCATGCTTCTAATCTTCTGATTTTTCATAAGCTTGTCTCCTTTTCCAATCAAATGTTGTTTTTTGAAAATCTACATAGTCTTATGTATCAATCTGTGCTATACTCTTTACAGGCATATCTGCCAATACACATCCTGGAGGCTGTCATGAGTGAAGAGAAAAATGGTTCCTATAAGGGCTTAACCGAAGCTCGTCGAAGAGCGAACAAAAAATATAATGATCGTTTCGTTGAAATTAAGGTTCGTGTCACCCCAGAGAAGCGTGCCATCATAAAAGACCACGCAGAAAAGATGGGTGAAAGTGCTACTGCCTTTATCAATCGAGCAATCGATGAAGCCATGAAACGCGATCAGGAGTCAAATCCCGAAACGTAAAAAATCCGGTGACGTATGGATACATTTCCACACATCACCGGATGATTTTTTCTCTCATAAATTATCTCCGTTGTGTAATTTTCTATATGAGTATAATTGCAACAAGGCTCCCCATCTGCATGTTTTTTTCGTTATTTTCTACACATTTCAAATGGTCTAAACCTGGTCTAAAACAGAACTGTGAAGCTTCCCTTTCCCCGATAAATCAAGACTTTTTAGAGAGTTGCCAGTGTACTGCCGTGGCAGATGAATAGTACTTTTATCATTGTTGCATAACCTCGCATTTCTTAGTTTTTCGGGCTTTGTAAGCCTTTGTGAATTTTTCTTTTCTGGCATAACCTGGTTTATTTTCGCATAATATCGTCCGCAAAAGGTGTAAAATAAGGTGTATGTTTTTCTATTTTACACCTTGCTATTTTCAATTAAAAATCGTAATTACACAACCTGAATCCGGGCAACTTCTTCCCTGGCATCCTCAAGATTTACATGCGTATATGTATTCAGCGTTACGCTGATGTCTGAGTGGCCCATCAAATATTGCAATGCTTTTGGATTCATTCCGGATTTTGCCATATTTGAGCAATAGGTATGCCGACATACATGCGGTGTAATGACAGGCATCTGTACTTTATAAGTATTATTATACTTCTGAACGATATGTTGGAAATAATGCTCCCAGTGCAGGGAATAGCAGATACTTTCATTTTTATCAAAGTGTAAGAATCCACTTTTTCCATCTACCATAGGCTCTGCTTTGGGCGGGTTTCGTTTTTCTATTATTTTCCGAAAACATTCCTCTACATCTGCAGTCATAGGTATCTTTCTCGTTCCGCTGGTTGTTTTAGTCTCTTGAATATAATATCCGATTTTTGATTTTTTCTGCAATTGATGATCGATGTTGATCGTATGCTCCTTGAAATCAATATCAGAAATCGTCAGCCCGCAGAATTCTGAGATGCGAAGCCCCGTCTTAAACAATATATAAATACCTTCATAGTATTTACTGAAATGTGCATCATCCTTTACAAATTGTAAAAACTTACGCTCCTCCGCTCTGCTGATTGCCTCTCTTGTCACACTGTCATTCACGACCACTTCCATTAGCTGAAACTGAAATGGATTTTTCCTGATCAGGTCATCATCCA
>OLQK01001030.1_pt1 | contig 21287 bp, 18 predicted proteins | sample 1672501 | NCBI WGS metagenome assembly OLQK01 (sample SAMEA3136693, study PRJEB25190) | human gut metagenome | biome: human gut; feature: human-associated habitat; material: faeces | place: Austria | collected 2013
CTCACCTGATTCCCTCTTTCTGCCAGCTTATAGCTGTCAGCACTTAATATGTTCAATATGGAATTATACTGACATCATAGTACCACCAGCCAGTGCTTGTGTCAACCCCTGTTTCTTCATTTTGTTATTTTTTTATCATTTTTTTATCAGTGATGTTACCGTTCCTTCTGTTTACAGTAACACGCTTCGCGATGCACCAAAATCATGTTTCTTACTGTCGTATTTTCATGATAGAACGTATTTTTTCCACCAGTACATTTGCTGTTTTTTTATGAGATGCATACCCCGGATGTTGTCTCGAGCTAAAGTATCCGGTAATTTAAAAAACTCTACATGTTTATCTCCTGTTTTCTCTTTATAGTTTTCCACAGTCTCTTCCAATATAGCTGCAATTTCATCTCCCAACATTCCATATGCCCACAAAATATAGCTTTTCGGATTACATTTTCTAAGTTTTTCCACAAAAAGCTCTGTTGTATTTTTAATTTTTCCCACATCCTGGGTTCCACTTCCATCATTGGTTCCCAGATTCACTACGATCACATCTGGTTCGAATCTGTCAAAATCCCAGTTTTCAAAAGCTCCCAGTTTCTTATTCTTTTCTCCGTTTAAAAGGCCGCAAACCTGCTCATAATACAAAGGGATTACCTGTTTTTCATTGTCTTACCAGGAGCAGAACACACCCCAGCCGCTCTGACTGATACAATTATAAACTGCATCCAGTTCCTGCGCTGCCATATAAGCATAACTGTCTACGCAATTAAAACAAAAAGAATTCCATGTCATTTCTTTTCCTGCACCGCTGCAGCCTTCTCCGGAAGTAATGCTGTCACCAATCACTTCCATTTTCAATGCTGTCGGTTTCAGTGGAAGAAATTTTCCATCAGTGTGCACTTCAAGAATCTGTAAAACAGCTTTTTCGTCCGTAGGAAATGCCGGAGTATCTTTTAGTATCCTGATATTTCGTACATTTCCAGGTTCCATATTGCGAAATACACAGATATTGTATTCACCTTTGTTTAACATAATTCTCTGGCTTGGGGAACCATCCACAAGTACCTGGATCCAGGGTTCAAAATTCTCAAATTCTGCGGATACCTTCACCCATACTTCGGTTCCTTCTACATTCATTTCAATAAAATTATTTTTTACAAAACTTACCGCCTGCGGCGGGTCACCTCCAGCAGCTTTTATCTTTCCACTGCTTTCGAATCCTGCAAGTAGGATTCTCTGCCTGCGGCAAGCCGCTTCCAACGGCATCTTCCTTTCCGTCACTTCTGGATCCTGACCGATAGAGCTTTTTATGTAAAAGAGCTCCTTTCTGATACTAGATTTCAGAAAAGAGCTCTTATTTCATTTGTTAAATCTTTTTACACAAGACGTCTTACAGAAGTAATTGTTCTGTAAGCAGCATTATCACTGATCTTAATACCATCACGTGAATTAGATGCATGTACAATCTGGCCATTTCCCATATAGATTGCAACATGTCCACCATAGCAGATCAGATCTCCTGGCTGTGCATCTGCATAAGAAACCTCTGTTCCCGCATTCTGCTGCTCATAAGATGTTCTCGGAAGGCTTACTCCGAAGTTTGCGTAAACACTCTGAACAAAGCCAGAACAGTCAGCACCGCTTGTAAGGCTTGTTCCACCCCATACATACGGATTTCCAACAAACTGTGTAGCATAACTTACGACAGAAGATCCCTCACCAGAGGAGCTGCTGGAACTTGCAGAAGAACTGTCATAATCAGTTACTGTATTGTCTGTATCAATTACATTTCCGTATTCATCATACTCATAATCGGAAGAACTGTCGCCAGTTCCGCTTACTGTATTTCCATCATCACTGTAATCAACTTCTTCTGTATAAGAATCATCTTCATTGTAAGAAGAAGTATCTTCTGTATAGGTATCCTCATATGAATCGTCCTGAGACTCCTGGGCTGCTGCTTCCTGTGCTGCTGCAGCTGCGGCTGCTTCAGCCTCTGCCTGACGTCTTGCTTCTTCCTCTGCTGCAATACGCTCTGCCTCAAGGCGTTCGATTTCTGCCTGCTGCTCTGCAAGAAGGTTTGCATATTCTGTAGCCTGCTGCTGTGCATATGCAATCTCATTCTCACAGTCTGCGCTGTTTGCACGGGTAACATCTAACTGATACTGAAGGTTTGCCTGCTGATCTTCGTATTCCTGCTTCATTGTCTCGAAATCAGCCTTTTCCTGTTCATACTGCTCTTCCAGCTTCTGAACCTCTTCAATTGTTCTTGCATATTTCTGCAGGCTTTCTCTGTCCTGCTCATACATCTGCTGTGTATACTCTGCTCTGGTAAGAAGATCTGCAAGATTGTCTGCATTTAACATCATCTGGAACCATGCATTGTTTCCACCTTTTTCATAAAGGTACTGGATACGTTTCTTCATGGAACTGTACTGTTTATCCTTGGCATTCTGTGCCTTGGTCAGATCACCCTGGGTTTTCTCAATTTCTGCTTCCTTGGAAGCAATATCATTCTCAAGAGTCTGAATAGAAACCATTACATTTACAAGATCTGAATTCAAAGAATCAATCTGACTTTCAAGCTGCTGCTTCTGATCCCACAGTGCACTCATACGGGCATATGTAGCATCCAGCTGCTGGCTTGTCCAGGCCTGCTCTTCTCTTAAATCGCTCTCACGGTCAGCCATTACGCTTACAACCTGTGAGCCGCACATTAAAATTGCCAGTGTCAGACATACAATTCTTTTCTTCATGTTTCATCACCCTCATCAATCTAAATTAACATCTAATAATCTAAATTCGTAATATGTTTGCAATACTTCAATCAATCTTGCTACATATTAACACAGGTTTGAAAAGTTTTCAACCCTAATTTGCAATAAATTTTAAACTTTTGTAACATTTCGTAACAAATATTAAGTAAAAAAGAAAGGAACCAGCATTATTGCCAATTCCCTTCTATGTAAAATATGTTTTTCAGTTTTATTTACCAAATAAATCATACAGAATTTCATCTGCTGACTTTTTCAGGTATCCATCCGGATCAGAAAGTGTTGCACGGTTCCATCTTAAATAATTACCATTGCGGATATAGTTACCTACAGATGGATGATAATTAAAGATACTGTAACCAGAATACATGGACATGTATTTCTTTGCCAGAGCCACTGCCTCGCTGGAATAGCTTCCGGTTGGTGTGGTGGTTCCGGAAATCTGTACACCTGCCTGCGGTGTGGAATGTACAATTACCACACTCTTATCACTGCACTGTCCGATAACGATCCAGGTATGTCCGTCATTGTATCCAATATCGCCAGGACGTAAGGTCCAGCTATGCTGTGACAGATAGGACTGATTTACAATTGTTCCCCAGCCTTTGCCAACGTAATAGCTTCCAACCTCACCGGATACAACTGTATATCCATATCCAACTCCAGACTGTGTCTGCATTACCTGATAAGCAGACCAGCCTACAAATCCGGAACAGTCAAAGCCCTTGGCTCTGTTAGTGACAGTCAGGTCATTATAATTATGATAATCATAGCCTGACGGATTGGATGACCACTGCTTATACCATTTGGTCATAGTGGAGCTTAAACCTTTTCTGGTAGAATCATTCCAGCCGCCGCCCCATACATAAAGTGCTTTTCCAACAGGCTTTAATGCACCTGCAAGATAATTCTTAATCGTCTTGCTTCCTGTATTATTGGTTGTAGACGGATCTTTTTTTTTCTCACCCAGGCAGACACCAGAGCTTGAAAACTCATATTTCACCCCACTAATAGTATGAGTGCCGGTATACATGGCACCGGTAGATTTATCAAAATAGTATTTGGTGCCGTTTTCCTCATTCTGCACCCATCCAGTTGCCATTTTTCCAGAAGACTTATAGAAATAATAAGTAACATTATTGATGGTCTTAAATCCGGTAGCCATAATTCCGTTAGTGGATATTGCATTTGTGGTCTGGAAATACCTTTTCTCACCTTTAGAATTGGAAACCCATCCTGTGGCCATCTTTCCGGACTTGGCGAAATAACGGTAGTTTCCCTTACTGTCCTTCAAAAATCCGGTAGCTGCAATTCCTGATTTAGAATACAGATAATAGGTCTTGCTTCCAAGCTTCAGCCACTTGGTCTTCATATAACCTGTAGATGGATCAAAATAACGTTTCTGGCCTTTGGAATTGCTAAGCCAGCCTGTAACCATAGCACCTTTCACGCTGGTAAAATAACGCTTCTGGCCTTTGCTGTTTGTGACCCAGCCTTTTACCTGGACACCAGTGTTTTTGTTAAAATAGTATTTCCTGCCCGCTAATGTGAGCCATCCCTTATGTCTGGTGCCGTCTGCATCATAATAGTATGTTTTTCCATTTACTGTACGGAACCCTGTCTTAGTGGCGGCCTGTACATCCTTAGATGTAGCATGGCATGTAAAACCTGCTGCAAACAACATAATCATCAGTAGCAGGCTCCACAGTCTGATTTTATTACATCTGTTACGCATACTTACCTTCCTTTTTTTTAAAATCTGGGTTGTAATTTTTACAAAGTTGTTACATCTTTATAAATCATTATAGTACACAACCGCTTTTCCGTCAATAAAAAAAGAAAAGGAAAGGCAATTACGCCTTTCCTCAGCACTTTCACATCGATCTTACAGAAGATGTTTTCTTAATTCTTCACCGCTCATAGCACTTAAATAAGCAGGTGGGACATCAAATACTGTCTTGCAGCCTTTCTGACCTTCCTGGTTCATGCGGTATGCAGCTCTTGCATATGCAATGATAACAGATGAAGTAAATTCCGGGTTGGAATCCAGTTTCAGGCTGTATTCAATCACATGATTATTCTCATCATTCCAGCCGGTCTTACCGCTGCGGATTACGAAACCACCGTGAGGAATTCCGCTGTGATCACGTTTTAATTCTTCTTCGGAAATGAAATGTACAGTAGTATCATATTCATCGAAGTAGTTTGGCATTGTCTTGATCTCGTTTTCGATTCTTGCAAGATCTGCGCCCTCTTCTGCTACAACGAAGCATTCTCTTGTGTGTTTTTCTCTTGTAGTAAGCTCCGGATTCTTACCGCTGCGTACTGCTTCCAGTGCAGATTCTACCGGAATGGTATACTGCTTGCCATCTTTTACACCTTTAATACGGCGGATTGCATCAGAATGTCCCTGGCTTACACCCTTGCCCCAGAATGTATAATCTTTGCCATTGGTCAGGATTGCATTTGCATACATACGGTTCAGTGAAAACATTCCCGGATCCCAGCCAACAGAAATAATTCCAACATGTCCATTCTCAGAAGCAACCTTATCTACATTTGCAAAGTGCTCCGGAATTCTCTTATGGGTATCAAAGCTGTCTACCACATTAAACCACTGTGCATATTTCGGAGTCTGCTGTGGCAGATCTGTAGCACTTCCTCCGCAAAGGATCATAACATCAATCTGATCTTTCATTTTCTCTGCATCTTCTACAGAATATACCTTGGCTGTATCAGTCAGGATCTTAACAGTTTCAGGAGCACGACGGGTAAATACACCCACCAGTTCCATATCAGGATTATGCTTGATTGCACATTCTACGCCACGACCCAGGTTACCATAACCCAGGATACCAATACGAATACTCATTCTCTGATTCCTCCTCTACCACCGCATGGGGATATTCTGTTCTTGCAATAGATTCCCATCTTACTCGCGGTATCTTTTCACGCTTTAACAGTTTAATACGCGTCAGTAGCCTTGTTAATTATTTTTTTCGCAAAGCATATTAATGAGAAATAAAATCATATAAAAAATTAACAGCACAGAACTCCGCTTCCAGGACAGCACATTCCACAAAATGCATTTGCAAGACAAAGCTTCAGACACATATCGTCTCCTGCAACCGGCATTCCGCCAAAGGGTCCCTGCTGTGTCTCATACCAGCTGCCACCGCCTTCCATACGATTTTTCAACATCCGGTACTGCTGGTTATTCGGCTCCAGCCTGACAGCCTCACGAATATGCTCCAGCGCCTTTACGTTATTTCCCATTCCCATATTTGCCATAGAAGAAATATAATACCACTCTCCATTTTTCTGGGAAAGGGAATTCAGCACATTCATAGCTTCCTGATAGTGGCCACTCTGGACAAAATTAGCAGCTGCCCTTCTACGGACACTTTCCTCATCTTCATACGCACTCTGCTGCTGACCTCCAAAGCCTCCGAAGCCACCATATCCATAGCCCCCGTATCCTCCAGAAGAACCGCCGCTGCTTCCATACTCACGCTCTTTCATAATCTGTTCGTATGCCTGCTGAACTTCTTTAAACTTTTCTTCAGCCTGATCTTTATTTGGATTATTAATATTTGCGTCCGGATGATATTTCCGGCTTAATTTTCTGTATGCTTTTTTTATTTCTTCATCTGTCGCATTTCTGGAAACTCCCAGCACGCTATATGGATCTAACATGTTCTTTCTCCCGTTCTTCCCTGCGCTTTTTGCCCACTTCCTCGAAGCGGCACCAGACACCGGAATATAAAATGTTCCGAAGAATATCCCCATATTTAATAATAGGAAGCTTCTCGAATTCTCTGCAGGTTTCTGCCATCATCATCATAAGGATCTGGCGTACTTCCCCTTCAAACCCTTCCATTGTATATTTTTCTGCGAAAGGATTGTAATCTTTATTTTTCACATCTTCTTCCACATCATCATATGCATCCAGAAGATAAATGAATTTACCAAGATAAAAGCCTATTTTCCGCAGGCTTCTCTCCCACTCATCCTGCCTGTAGGCAAGAATTTCCTCCATAATATGCCCAAAAATCCCGGACATTCTGTCAATATCAGTTTCCCCGGCTTTTTCTAAAGCAGAAAGTTCATTAAGAAGCTCTGTGATCCTTTTTGCTTTCTTGGGATATAACTTCAAAAGACGTTTATTTTTCCCCTCAAGAAGCTTGGCATAGGCCAGCTTTTCATACTTCTTATCATCATTCCAGTCATCCAGGCATTTGTAATAAGTAAGAAGTATATTCATATCTGCGCCATACTCTGTAATTTCATTTTTCCGTACAGGCTGCTTTCTCACAGGATGAAGAATGCAGCGGGTTGTACCTTTGTATGTTTTGGGCTCATAAAGGCCGGAAAGAAGCATAATTACAAAGGTCATGTCATAGCTTAGTGTAATCTGACCGGAAATTCCATATTTCTCACGCAGTTCTCTGCACAGCCCACAATAAAAGGATTTATACAGATCAAAATCCTTTATCTTGATCTCCGGTTTATTCATTACAATATATCCAAACATATCAGCGCCTCTTTATAAATTTTGTATGGCATTTTGGACATTCAATCTCTACTTTTTTAAAACCGCCTCTTGGTATACGGATCTTCTGACCACATCCCGGACAGCTGTAAATATGATAATCTTTGCGCTGGCTCATCATACGTTTCTCTTTCTGGAAACGTGCTCTGTATTTTGCAGAAACTGCAAGATATTTCTGATTTTCAGCATAACGCTTGGAAATATTTTTGGAAAGTATTCTATAGTACGTGTATATAAGTGCCGCCAGTCCCAGAATATCAAGGAACGCTCCAATTCCGTTTCTGGTTCCTGTAAACAGCGTTAAAACAATTGCTACCAATGCAACGCCCATGGTAAATCTTGCAAACTGGTCTACACCATTGCGCCCCTGCATAAATCTGATAAGTTTTTCCTTCAATCAAATGCCTTCTTTCTGATTTTTATTTATATTCTGATCATTTTGCAGACAGCTTACGGCTTATCTGTGCTCCTGGCACTTATCTGTCATTGCATACCTGGAAAATGTAGAATTTCAAATAATAGGATTCATCTGCTGACCACAAAATCGGATGATCCGGTGCCTGTGTGCGGTATTCTACCTGGCGAAGACGCTTGTGCACATTCCTTGCTGCCTGTCCGATGGTCTGGGTAAATAATTCATAATCCATAAAATGAGAACAGGAACAGGTTGCCAGAAATCCACCATCCTTCACCAGTTTCATAGCTCTAAGGTTGATCTCCCGGTATCCCTTCACAGCGTTCTTAATTGAACTTCTGGATTTGGTAAAAGCAGGAGGATCCAGAATTACCACATCATATTTTTCTCCTTTTTCCTCGAGAGCCGGAAGAAGATCAAACACATCCTCACAGATAAATTTCACATTATCGGAAAGGCCATTGAGCGCCGCATTGGCAGTTGCCTGATCCACTGCAAGCTGTGAAGCATCCACTCCTGTAACCTCACGTGCTCCTGCATATCCTGCATTCAAGGCAAATGAACCGGTATGGGTAAAGCAATCCAGCACTCTTGCATTCTTGCAAAGCTTCTGTATTGCCAGACGGTTATACTTCTGATCCAGGAAAAATCCGGTTTTCTGGCCATCTTTTACATCAACCTGATACTTCACACCATTTTCAACGATTTCAACCAGGGTAGGAAATTCTTCGCCAATAAATCCCTTATATGGTTCCATTCCCTCCTGTCTGCGTACCTTCACATCACTTCTCTCGTATACGCCGCGAATCACAATACCATCCTCTTCGAGTACCTTCTTCAGAAGCTGTACTAACAATTCCTTATAACGGTCAATTCCAAGAGCTAATGACTGGACTACCAGAACATCAGAGAATTTGTCTACAATAAATCCAGGGAGAAAATCAGCCTCTCCGAAAATCACACGACAGCTTGAGGTATCCGTTACTTTCTTCCTGTATTCCCAGGAATCCCGCACTCTTTTTTCAAAAAATTCTTCGTCGATAAGTGTATTCTCATCTCTTGAAAGGAGACGTACTACGATCTTGGAATTGGTATTGATAAATCCCTTTCCAAGGGGGTATCCATCAAAATCATGTACCAGTACAATATCTCCATTTACAAAGCTTCCCATAACGGAAGCAACTTCATTATCAAAAATCCACATTCCACCGGATTTTAACAGACGTCCTTCACCCTTTTTCAGGGACACAACTGCCAGACTCATAGCACTACTCCTTTGCTTTTGCGATTTAGGTTTCATTTTAGCACACAATCTTTTAATTTACCAGTGGTTCCCAGCCCTCATATGGAAAAGTCACAAAATTTTCATTAATCTTAAATTTCTCTAAAAAATACTGCAAGCAGGATTCTCCGCCTGCAGCGGGTCGCTTCAAGCGGCACCTGTCTTTGGAATTTTCTGGTACATAAAAAACAGACCCCGGAGTTTATTCCAGAGTCTGTAAGAAACCGTATATTTCTTCTGCTTATTTCGCGGAGGAAGCCATAACATGTACATCAATCAGGTTAGCCTTGATCAGTGCCGGACGAATGGCATTATATAAAATTACAACAAGAATAGTTGATACAATAGCATTTACAAAAGTTGCACCTGCACTTAATTTTGCAAGAATGCTGGCAACCTCCTGCGGCTGTCCAAGAATGTACTGTTTGTAGAAATAGCCTACGATGGGATCAGCTACAACATTAAATGCAAGACCGGCAATAGAAGAGATCAGGCTCCATTTAAACACATATTTCTTATCATTTGTCTCGTTGATCTTTGCAAACTTATGTGCAACAAGACCTGTAATAAGACCGATGCAAAGCTTCAGAACAAAAGTCTTGGGTGCGCCTGTAATATATACCGGATCCATAAGGTCTGCAATGGTCATTCCGATTGCACCTGCAAGTCCGCCGTACCATCCGCCGAGAAGCAAAGCACCAAGCACACAGAAAGTATTTCCAATGTGAAGAGAGGTTGCGTCACCACCCGGTACCGGGATCTTAATCTGCAAAAATGTGAAAGACACATAGCAAAGTGCTGCAAGAAGTGCAGTCTCTGCAAGTTTCATAACTGTAGTATTCTGTTTGTTCATATGTTTCTCTGCCTTTCCCGAAACCCATTTCAGATAAAAGGGTTTCTTATATAATTAGCAATATCATACTCACATACTGTTACTTCTGCAATGTCCAATTTCAAACTTTTTTACAGGGACAGTTGGGGGGAGCCTGTCTGTGACAAGCTCCCCCCTATCCTCTAGAGCGTGATTGAAAAATCATTTCCGCAATCTGCATGCCCCACTTTGCGGTATCTTTCACCCGAATTCGGCCTACGTAGCCCGATTACTCTCCATCTGCTGCTTCAGCTGCATCTTCTGTATTCTCATCGTAAGACTCGCCAACTTCTTCAATGGCATTCTCATCTGTGGTAACATCCTGTGCCTGTGAGTCGTCATAGCTGTCTGTAGTCTCACCGTAAAGCATCTCAAAGAATTTCATGGTATCTTCATATAAAGTCTGTTTGTCCTCTGTTGAGACACTGTCACCAAGAACATCAATGTCTGCGGAAGCCTCTCCTTCATCGATAATATCAATTCCAAAGATCTTCTTCATTTCTTTGTCAAGCATGTTCAGCTCCGGTGTAAGATATTTCTCTGTACCATCCTCTGTATAAGAAACTGCTCCATTTCCAAGGATGCTTAAGTATTTCTGAAGGACTTTGATAGAAAGCTTATTGGCACTGTCATAGTCAAGTGTAACAGTAACAGCTGCATCATCACCCATTACTTCCCAAAGTGCATTCTCATCATCCTGATATTCACCCTGGCAGAATGTCTTTGCTTTCTCAAACTTCTCCTGGGAACCCTCATCAAGATAATCAGCAGTCAGCTGGGATACGTCTGTAATCTCATCAGAAGAATCTGTTGTTCCTTCTGTATCAGCCATTCCTGTATCATCTGTCTCATCAGAAGAACCATCTGTGGAATTATCTGAGGTATCTGTAGAATCCCCGCTGATTTCTTCCATGGCACCGTCTGTGATTTCTTCCTGATTATCAGCTGTATCAGAATCCTCACTGTAATCCGGAATCTCTTCTGCTGTATTATCATCTGCTGTGGTAGCATCCTCTGCAGTATCAGCAGGGAACTCTTCCCAGAAATCATCATCAGAGCTGTCCTCTGTATAGCTTTCGTCAGCAGCACCTGTTTCTACAGCAAGACCTGGATCCTGTGTGGAGCTCTCGATTACATTATCACCAAGAACGCTCTCATCTACATTGTCAATAATACTGTCTGCCGCATCTTCGGAATCATCTGCTGTATCTGCACTGCTGTCATCAGAAGAATCTTCCTCTTCAGCCTGACCTGTCACATTATCATTTACACGCTCCAGAGTCTCCTGCATGTCAGAGTAATCATAATCCTGCTGGGAAATCTGTGACAGTAGATTCACAATTGTATTAATCTGATCGTCAGAAAGGCTCACGTTATTATTATTGGAAATATTCACAACTACATTGTAAATCTCGTCTGCACTCTGGATATTATCAGCAATTACCTGCATCTTCGCCTGATTAATTACTGTAGTTGCATCATTCTGTCCTACAGAATCTGCCAGCTTACCGGTTACTACCATTTCCTCTGTGGCAAGCTCCTTCTTAGTCTCATCCAGCTTCTCACCGCTTGCTTCCTCATACGCCATCTGGATACCTGTAAGGGCACCTGTACCGGATACCTCGAACGGGCAGGCTGCAACAACTTCACAGTTGGTTACACCGGATGTGGAAAGGGAGCTGGCGATCATGTTGCAGGTTACCCAGTTCAGATTGGCTGTACGGACCTTGATACCGCCTGAAGTAGTAGGCTTCACATATGCACAGCTGACGGTTCTTGTTCCGATCTGCTCCAGCGGAACATATGAACTTAAATGATTTCTCTCGTCCTGATTGGTAACATAGATAATCTGTACCTCGTTAGAATCCACCTTAAAATATTTCAGCATGGTGTTCTTCTGATCATCGGAAAGGTCTGCACCTAAAGTAACAACTTTCATGCCATCTGCCATAGCCGGTATAGTAGGAATCACGCTTCCCATAACCATTGATGCACTGCAGAGCACTGCTGCTAATAATTTCGCTTTCTTCATAGTTCATCCTCCACAATATTCATTCAAAAACGGACATATCGCCTGCTTCTTTTTAATATGCACATTATACCATACTTTTTCCTGTTTTTGTAATCTGAATTAATAAAAACCGAAAATATGTTTTGTTTATTCAATGGTATTTGCAAGCACTTCCCTAACTGTTTTTACCAGCGTAATTTCCAGTTTTTCTTTTACCTCTTCTGCCACATCGTCCAGATTATCCCTGTTTTCATATGGGATAAATACATGTTTCACACCAGCTCTCTGGGCTGCCATTAATTTCTCCGGAAGTCCTCCAATCGGCATAACCCCACCTCGAAGAGAAACCTCTCCTGTCATGGCAATTTCAGCCGGAACCGCCTTTCCTGTTACCAGGGATGACAAAGCAGTTACCAGTGTAATACCTGCTGATGGACCATCTTTAGGAACAGCACCTGCCGGAACGTGAATATGAAGGTCATTTTTCTCAAACTTCTCTGCCAGATCCGGATAAATGGATTTCACAAGTGTAATGGCAATCTGTGCAGATTCTTTCATTACATCGCCAAGCTGTCCTGTGATAATTACCTTTCCGCTTCCTTTGGTAAAGGAAGTCTCAATAAACAGAATCTCTCCTCCGGCGCTTGTCCAGGCAAGGCCTGTCACAACTCCCGGAACCGGATTTTCCAGAATCCGTTCATGATGGATTCCATTATTCCCCAGAAATTCCGGCACTCTTTTTTCACTTACTGTAATGCTTTTCTGCTCTCCCTTAACCAGCTTCACAGCTGCATAACGGCAAAGAACATCCATCTGCTTTTTCAGTCCGCGGACACCGGACTCTGCCGTATATTCTTCAATAATACGGCGGATCGCTTCGTCCGTAACTTTCAGGTTCTGTGCTTTTATTCCCATGCTTTTCATTGCCTTTGGCAGAAGATGGCGTCTTGCGATCTGGAACTTCTCCACAGGAGTATAGCCGGGGAACTGGATTACCTCCATACGGTTCAAAAGAGGTTCCGGAATGGAATCTGTAGTATTTGCAGTGCAGACAAATAATACATTTGAAAGATCATAAGGCACATTCATGTAATGATCTGTAAAACTTCCATTCTGTTCCGGATCAAGCACCTCAAGAAGCGCACTTGCAGGATCGCCGCCATAATCCTTTGCAAGCTTATCCACCTCATCCAGAACCATAACCGGGTTGGCTGCACCGCTTCGCTTCATGCCTTCCATGATCCGTCCAGGCATAGCTCCGATATAAGTTCTTCTGTGTCCTCGGATTTCAGCCTCATCACGGATACCACCAAGACTGATTCTCACATATTTACGGTGAAGTGCCCGTGCAATACTCTGTCCAATGCTGGTCTTTCCGGTACCTGGAGCGCCCACAAACAAAAGGATTGAGCCGGACTGCTTCTTATTTAAAGCCATTACCGCAAGCTGCTGAACAATACGTTCTTTTACTTTTTTCAGCCCATAATGGTCTTCATCCAGAATTTCTTCCGCTTCATTCAGATCAATTTCAGCCGACTCCTCCGGCTTCCAGGACAGGCTTGTGACAAAATCAAGATAATCATACAGCATTCCGTATTCATGGCTGTCTTTTCCTTCCTGCTTCATACGGTTCAGCACTTTTTCAGCTTCTCTTCTTGCCTCATCATTCATGCCGGATTCCTGGATTTTTTTCTCAAAGCGGCGCACATCTGAAATATTTTCCGGATGCATTTCATCAAGCTGCTGCTGAAGAAATTCAATCTGCTTCTTAATTGCAGACTCTCTGTAAACCTTTTCATTGGAATTTTTCTGTGCAGTTTCTGCTTCCTCGCTGACACGGAAAATCTCCATCAGTTCATAGATTGCCTGCTCCATCAGTTCAAGACGCTCTTTCCTGGAGTTTACTTCAAGTATATGGTATTTTTCCTCCCAGGAAAGGCTCATATAACCTGCAAGAGCACAGATTGCCTCTGGGTAGCTCTTCCAGTGGTAAATCATGCTGCGTACCCATACTCCCCACTGAAAGCCCTTTGCAAAATCCATTAATTCTTTTTTGATCTTATCAAATTTTTCCTTCTCTTCTTCTGGAGCAATATCCATTTCGTCGGGAAGATCTACAGCTTCTGCTATCACAGCGCCATCTGTATATTCCACAGCACAAACCTGAACTCTGTTTTTGGTAGTAACCTTAATACTTCCTTCCTCATCTATACTTTCTACAGTTCCCAGTACTCCCACTGGAAAAATATTTTCCATGGAAATCTCTTCAGGAGCCATTTCTTTTTTCTGCAAAACAAAGAGAATTTCCTCTCCTATGTTCTTTTCTGTAATCCTGCCTTCAGGAAACATATCTTTTTTGAAAAAAAATGTAACTCCTGGTAAAAGAAGAAGTTCATAAACTGGTATTGTAATCATACATGTTTCCTCCTTGTGTTGTTAGCACTCTTTTATATTGAGTGCCAGATTTTATCTATAGAAAATGGCGAACTCATATGAATTCGCCATCTCATTCTATGATAAATCAATTATAACACCAACCTGAAAATTTGCAAGTAGGTGGCTTTAATTTTGTCGGTTAATTTGCTCTCCTTTTATCAATGCATAAGTTATCAGCTTCTCACTGTCCAGATTTTCATGATGCATGTCCACTGCACTGATCTGATGATTCTCATAGGTATTGTAGTAATAAATTCCCGTGTGGGTATTACAGCAGGAAGTATACAAAGTAATCTCATACTTCTCTTCCCCAAGCTTGCAGCAGCCTCTCTGCTGGTCTACGCTGCCAAGAATATGGAAAAACTGGCTTACACTTTCCTCTTCTGAATTCCCGGAAAGAGAATTCATTTTTACAAAAGAGACTCTCACGAATCTGGACTGGGAGGACAGATCTCCTGGAAGTCCCATAGCTCCCATGCCACGGCTGTACTGCTTCAAATCCAGTTTGTCAGAAAAAGTATTCTCCTGATTCTCCACAGCCAGATGCATATAGTTATTTAAGTGGAACATCTGGTAGTTAAATGGTGGATTATTGGTAAGAACACCAACCGGATTGTCATAAATCTTAAGCCCATCCTTCATGGACTCCACAGTAATACACTCATCCTTATCAGCAATGATCCAGTGAAGCTGCGCTACCGGAAGGTTTTCCATAAAAGGAGTATCTATAAGATTTATTTTCTCCAAAAGTTCCCTCGCCTCTTTCACTGTAGCACATTTCCCAAGGATCCATGGAATCAGTTCAAACTGGGTAATATTATCTTTTCCATCTGCCGGCTTGTTATAATGGGCATTTCCCACAAAATTAAGCCCTGCAATTCCAAGACCTTTTTCGTTAACCGCATCATAGTATAATGGATAGTCCTGCATCACACATGCCATTCCGATCATGGCATAATGATTTTTTATCTGACCTCCCTGCCGTAAATCAAAAACATAATTTCTGGGTGTGATAACCACCTGGTCTCCATAAGAAATCTCATAATCCAGCGTTCTTCCAAAGTAAAAATCTTTTGTTTTATAGGTTGCTGCTGTACACATTCTATACTCCTCCTATGCTCTGACTCTGAAAAAAACTAATCCATCTTCGTCCTGAACTTCTCCGGCACCTGTATCAGTCCAAATCGGTAGAACAATGCATATATATAAGAAACTCCACGCAAGGCTTTTGCTGTCCTCTCTGCGATCCACCCACAGTTCTTTTGTAAAGCAGCCGTTTCGCCCTACTTTCAGCTTATATAAAAAAGGAAGCCCTGAAGCAGTCCTCATTGGCGTATTCTGAAACGCCACAACACACTGCCACAGGTTCTCCTCTGTTTTTTCTCTCTGCAAATTTTCTGTCAGTTGTTTTTGTTCTCTTAAATCTCTCTCCATATATGGTATCCACGCTCTAATAACAAACGGAATTATATTTTAAATTTCACCTGTGGTTTTCATAAAGAAATCATTATAGATATCTACTACTTCCTTACGTCCTCTCACTCTGATGGGAACGCAGGAACCATCACGCAAAATGAAATCTTCCTGCACATCAGTAATGTGCTCCATATTCACAAGATAGCTTTGATGACAGCGCAGAAAGCGTGGATCATCAATCTGCTTCTCAAGCTCGCCCAGCTTATCCACAGTTACAATCCTGGAACCATCTAGCATATGTATGGTAACAGTATGACGGTCACTTTCCAGATATAAAATATCATCCACAAATGGATAACGGTGCTGTCTCCTGCATTTCACAGCAATCCGTCTGCGAAGGTCCGTTCTCAAAAGGCGCTGCAAAAGAGCTCTTGTCTGCTGCTCGTCTGCAGGCTTTAACAAATAACCAGAAGCTTCTACCTCATAGCTCTCCAAAGCAAAATCAGGTGAAGCGGTCAGAAATACTATAGGTGCCTTTACTCCCAGCGCACGCAGTCTTCTGGCAGTATCCATTCCGTTCAGGTCACCCATATAAATATCAAGAAAAATAAGATCGGGTAAAATATACCCTTCTTCGATTTCTGCGAGAAGGCTTTCTCCAGATTCAAATTCCCGGATTTCAGCCTCCCCGCCGGTTGTTTGAAAATACGCCATCAGCTGACGTCTCAGCACAAAGCGTTCAACCTCCACGTCATCACATATGGCTATTTTCTTTACCAAAGCTCTCCCAAAGCCTCCTAGTAATTTACGTTTTTATTATATCAGAAAATTTCTTTTTTATTAAACTTTTGCATAATTCTCACTTTTTCAGGCAAAATCCTCAAATCGCGGAGCTCTGCGAAAGTATCTTTATACTAATAATATGGTTTCGAAACTTTCTGAACAAGGTCGTTTTGTTTTTACTTAAAAATATATCACTAAAAATTATACCCGTCAAGTAAGGAGTGACTACCTAATTAAATAAAACGAATCCTGCCTTACTATTCACTGGAAATATTCCGCCAGGTGTTTTTTGTGACCAAAGCTCCGAGAACCTCGGCGCGAAATCAGGCTTTGCAAAGATCTTTTACAACCTCTCCGGCAATGATAAGCCCTGCCACAGAAGGCACAAATGCCACACTTCCCGGTATATCACGTCGCTCCGTGCACTTATGTGCAGCACCTGGAGGGCAGATGCAATTGGTTCTGCAGCTGATAGACATATCTTCAATTGGCCTTGTGGGGATTTCCTCCGAATAAACAACCTTCAGCTTCTTCACACCACGTTTTTTCAGCTCACGGCGCATAACCTTTGCAAGAGGGCAGACTTTTGTTTTGTAGATATCCGCTACACGGAACATGCTTGCATCCAGCTTGTTTCCAGCACCCATAGAGCTTATAATAGGAACACCTTTTTCCTTTGCCTTCATAACAAGAGAAATTTTTGCAGTTACTGTATCAACTGCATCCACTACATAATCATATTCTTCGAAAGGAAAATCATCCGCATTTTCCGGAAGGAAAAAGCAGTTATGAGTTTCTACTTTCACATTCGGATTAATTTCCAGCATACGTTCTTTCATTACTGCAGTCTTATATTTTCCAACTGTTTTTCGGGTAGCAATAATCTGACGGTTCAGATTGGTAAGGCATACCTTGTCATCATCAATCAGGTCAAAAGCACCTACACCACTTCTTACCAGTGCTTCACACACATATCCGCCCACACCACCAATTCCAAATACAGCCACTCTTGCATCTGCAAGTTTTTTCATTCCATCCTCGCCAAGCAGCAGCTGGGTTCTTGAAAACTGATTCAACATATAATTTTTCTCCTCGTTTATTACATTTAAGAAAGAGCCTAAAGCTTGTTTGAATTTCCTGCTACATAAAAAAACCTGGGGTTTTGTGCCCAGGCCTTTTTCCAGTACCTTTGCGAATATTGTATACTCACGTTAATTTTATGTCAATTATTTTTTATCTCATATAATACACTCATATAATAATTCCTCTGTTCATTTTGTATCCAGCTATTTTTTCCTTTTCAAACAGCCTTTTCAAATACCAATATTTTTTCTGCGAACCTCTTCACCCCAGGCATCCAGGCGACCAGACCATATAAAGGTGTCAGTGTCAGCATTCCACGGACAATATTGTCATCTTTTACTTTTTGAAATCCAGCAGCAACATCTCCCAGATCTGCAAAACTGTTGGCTCCCCAGGTAAAGGTTGCCCCTGTAGCTTTGATTGATTTCTCAATTCCTTCTTTTTTTACAAAAAACGCAAAAGTATTTCAATTCGAGATTATCTTTACTCATATTGAGAAATATGCTATACTTTCTTTTTTGAGGTATCCTCTGATTATCTGTTTGGGCTCTTGGAAATTCCCCAGCCGGAGGTTGCATTAACAAGACTCTCCTTGAAGTGCGAAGAATATTCAGAAGCGCAAATAGCCGCTATCAATGACCTTATCACTGCATTAAAAAATTAAAAAGAAAGAGGATTCATCATGATAAATATAATGCTCAGATATTTAGGAATAAAAACAAAGCTGCTAGAACCAATAAAGATAGCAATTGATAATGTAACCCCTCAAAAAGGAAGTGTTATTGATCTTTTCGGAGGTTCCAATACGGTTGCCCAAAGCCTGATAAATGATTACACAGTATATACCAATGATTATCAGGCCTACAGCTATATAGCAGCCAAAGCTTTAATAGAATATCACAGCACTAATGTAATAAATTCTTTAACATTAGAAAAAGTATTTGGAAAATATTATAAAGAAAACAAAGCAGAGTTAACAAAACGCTTTTCTACTCCTTTAGCTGCAGAAAAAAAATTTTTAGATGACATTGGTGACCTCTATTACGGGCCGACATTTGATAAGTTTACTGACTATTTTGACCACTCAGCTTATGCCGGTCATCCCGAAAATTCTCATCCTGTTTTTAATAGCTGTATTTCATATTATTCCTCAGCAGAAATCCAAAAATACAGAGAGAATTCAAAACTTTTCCCATACAGTCTGTTTACTTTGTATTATGGAAATCCATATTTCAGCATTCACCAATGTGTTGAAATCGACAGTATAAACTATTCCATTGATAAATTACTGGAATCTGGCGAAATAACCGATGAAGAGCACTCCATATACCTGAGTTTTCTTATTTATTGTCTGAACCTTATCGTAATAAGTGTGGGAGATCATTTCGCGCAGCCCCAAAAAATAAAACCGGTTAAGCCTGATCTCTCCGGTGAAAGAGATTCAATAAATCTTCGGGAACGAAAAAAAATAATAGGGAAAAAACGTACACTTGTACAGCAGCTTTATAGAGAAAAATTTGAAGAATATAAGGCTAATTATAAAGCAGGTAACATTGCAAACAAAGCTTTCAATTTGGACTATAAAATATTATTATCAGATCCAGCCTTCAAAGCACTTAATATAAACACTGCATATATTGATCCTCCATACACAAATGCACATTACTCTCGTTTCTATCATATTCCGGAGACATTGGTTAAATATGATTACCCGGAAATAGAATACTTTGGAAGATACCGCACGGATCGGTATCAATCCGGCTTCTGTATTAAAAGTCAGGCTTTAGAAGAATTTCGGACACTTCTTAGGTTGTGCAAAGAAAATTCTCTTCATGCTGTAATCAGTTACTCTGACACTGCACAATGTATTTTACCAATCGAGGATATCACCTCTGTGTGCCAGGAATATTATCACAATAATGTTTTAATAGAAAATGTTGCACACATGTACAGAAATTTTGGACAAAAGCCAAACAGAGTCCTTGCCAAAGAATATATTATTACCTGTAAACATAAGGAGTGACAATTATGAAAAAATATATGGGAAACAAGAGCCGTATACTTCCCAATATATATGAAGCTGCAAAATTTGCACCTGAGCACTGCACAATTTTTGATGCTTTCGCCGGAACAACAAACGTAGGTCAGTTTTTCAAATCAAAAGGGTACAAAGTAATTTCAAATGATGTGAATACAACGTCCAGATTATTAGGTGACGTCTATTTATGTCTGAATTCCATTCCCTCTTTCGATACTTTATTTGCCAGTAACTGCTACACCATTCAGCACTTAAATGAACTGCTTTCTACCACAGAATTTGCAGAAAAAAAAGAATTATTTATAACCCTGAATCACAACACTAACAATGAATCTTATTTAAGAAAATATTACACTGCCAATGCATTTAATCTGTTAGTATATCTTTCATTTTATGCCGGTAAAGAGGATTTTACAGATCCGGCCTACAATTACACTTTGCTGGCACCAGATTTTATATGGCGAAATTTTTGTGTAAAAGGAACGAACTCAGGTTACTTTAACCTTGTAAGCCAAAAAAGCATTATTACTCAAATTAAGACTTTAAAAAAATATGAAGAAAAGCATGGAGCCAGCACAGTCACCTCCAATGCCATCAAATTATTAGGTGAAATTTATGTTCCTCCATTTAAAATAAATAATTTAAGAACAGTTATCCGATTACTGGAAAACAACATTTCTGAATTTAACTCAGATGCTTCAATTTCCACTGTCATAAAGAAATTAACAGCACTATCATGCAGAAATAACCACATTGGAAACAGGATGTTTTTTTCGGAAGAGCATGGGCATCGTATAGATACAATAAATAATCTGTCTCTCCTTTGGAGGAAAGACGGGTTAATTACTATGGAGGAATACAATTTTATACAATGCTCTTTAATTGAAGCCACTGCGCTGTTCTCCAATACAAGTGCTACCTATCAGGCTTTTTATAAAACATACAGAGCCAACACTCTCCAGGAATTCCGTCTGGTATTTCCGGAAATTATTCCCTCTGACTTTGAGCATAAGGTATATTGCGATGATACCTTTGACCTTATATCAAAGTTAGATGAGCAATATGATATTTTATATCTTGATCCCCCATATAACTGGAGAATCTATGATTCCAATTACCACCTGTTAAATCTGCTCTCTGACTTCTACAATATTGCAGATAATGTTTTAGAATACGAATCAGGAATTACAGGGGCTGCCGGTGAAAACCGGACATTGGAACGTGAATATACCAACTACAACCGCCGAAACACTTTTGAGGATTTATTATTTGAACTTATACGTGCTGCAAAATGTAAATATATTATTATCAGCTATTCAGACAGCTTAAGTAACCATAATAAAAACTCACTATCCAGCGTCCAAAAAATAGAAAATTTCCTTAATGATGCCTCTCTTTTTGTCCCTGGAAGCTACCAGAAAATAGAAGTCAGATCTATAAATTTTGAAAGCAGAAAAAGTGAAAAAAAAGAAAAGATACACGAATTATTGTTTATCGCCCAAAAAAGGAATAGCAATTAAGCTATTCCTTACTTTCTTCACTAAGTTGGCACTTGTAATCCAAATGCATTCCTTATACATAAATATAACTCTTTCCTTTGAAATATAGACAAATCATTATTTATAAATTCTA
>OLQK01001031.1_pt1 | contig 21266 bp, 20 predicted proteins | sample 1672501 | NCBI WGS metagenome assembly OLQK01 (sample SAMEA3136693, study PRJEB25190) | human gut metagenome | biome: human gut; feature: human-associated habitat; material: faeces | place: Austria | collected 2013
GATTCTTTTCAAGAGCACCTTTTTGATCAGAACGGTTGGGATCACAATAATAAATACGTGTGCGTACTTCCCCATTTTTGCTATATTCCAGACTTTGCCGGTCCTGAAATTCATGTCCGTTGTCCGTAAGTATCACTTCGAAAAGTTTCTGGAACAGTTCAATTCCAAGTAATTCTGTTAAATGATCAAAAATCCTGGTTACTTCTTTCTGGGTCTGTTCTTCTAAAAGAAACATAAGCATAAGGCTACAGTTTCGAAAGAACATAGTCAGAAAGCAGGGACTGGTACCTTTTGCTCCTTCAACGGTATCCATCTCGACTACATAAACAGATTTGCTCGCTGCGATATATTCCAGAAATTCTTTATAGCTCCTATCTTTTCGGAAACTTCTGTCTTTAAGGCTGGCAGTAGTTTTTCTTTTCCGCTGCTTGTATACCACTTTACGGCGCAGATCTATGTTTCTGGCTTGAAAAACGCCACGGTCTATGTAAGAATATATGGTTCTTCTGGAACAGGCAATCTCATCAGCATGAGATGCGTAGATGTGGGCAATAGATTGTCCTTTTTTGAGAAGCGGTGACAACAGGATGTCCAGTTTCTGTATACTTTCCGGTGTCTGATTGATTCCTTCTCTGCTTGTGGTCCTAAGGGCTTCATAGGTGTCCTGGGCGTATTTTGAAGAATAAATCTTTTTGTCCATCATGCAATTCGTTTTCTTGCTGCATCCATTGCACACATAAGGCGGTTTATTTAATTTTTCACATTCTCTTGGTTTATAAAATTTACAGACATCGCTGCATCTGAATTTTCTGCAGAGGACACATTTGTGCCGGCATTCATTATCACCGCACATATGCATGACATTACATATATTTGTCCGGGGCTTTGAACGATCATAATTATTTGCACAGGGAATAGGGGCAAATGCATCTGTACTTCTTTCCCTGATAATAGAATGACGTCTGACTTCTTTGGATATGGTACTTGGATCCTTGTTTAATTCTATTGCAATACTTCTAAATGAATCACCGTTATTTAAATGCTGTTCGATTATAATACGTGCAGATAAGTCAAGATGTTTTTGGTTACCCTTTGGTCTTCCTGTATTCATTTTATCCTCCTTCTGCACAGGCAGGGGATCATCTGCAGTAGTATTTTATAAAAAGAAGAAGGAAAAATCCATGCAGAAGTAAATTCTATAGGTATAGAATTTACTCTTGCAAGGTAGAATTTAAAAATACATTTAACCCATCGGTTTTGAAAGGTGCGATATACCGCGAACACTCGAACATACGGTTGCTTTTCGGCTGCTATAGTGCTATAATACTAGCATATCGCATTAACGGAAGGAGGATACGTATGGAGGAAAATAGCTTTCAGGTCGCTTTGCGCTCGGCCCTGTCTGAGCTGAAGGACGGATCGATGGTCGAGTTGAGCGAGCGTGATCCCGGTTTCCGACAAAGTGAGATGGAAGAGCATTTTGCGGAGCAGGATTGGCTCAAGATCTCTCATGAGATTCCGCAGGAGCTTCGGGATGTGACGGATCGCTTTATCCGCGCTGTCCGCGTCCATGCCTGCAACCAGGTCGATACGGCTTATCTTGCCGGTATGCGTGACATGATGAAGATCGCGGCGGCATTCGGGCTCTATGAGATCGATCCCGACGATGTCTTGCCGACGCGGCAGAGAAAGTAGACAAACTACCTATACTATGCTATAGTAATATTGTTTTTCAAAGATTCCTTCGGGAGTCACCTTGTTGGTCGGTATTCCTATCTACCGGCATCAGCCTATTTTTATAAAGGAAAAAGAAGAAGATTGCGGCCTCTCTCCGCAGCCTTCTTCTTTTTTTATTCGCAATCGCTTGCGAATTTTAACGGGTGGATTCATCTTTCATTTGCGATGAAAGATGAGGCTTTTTCATTTCTTGAATAGAGCGCATGTATTCTTTTCTTTGTTCAACCTATGGATTAGTGGCAGAGGAGACCTGCTTGTTTCCGCGGTTGCAAATACAAAGATGGTTTTGTATAATAGTATCAGAGGCGAGCTTAGAGTAGTATTCGGGGAACTGGATCCCGGCCAAACGCTCTAGGTCTCGCCCTTTTTCTTTGCCTTAATATTCACGTTTGAAAACGGCTTATAGTAAAAAAGAGGGGCAGATAAAACTCCATCTGCCCCTCTTTCAATATCCGCTACGACCGGGCGCTCATGACGCCGTCGTAGCCGCTCCAAGGCCAATCGACGTAGACCGTCGTGTTGCCCTTGATGGTCGCCGAGAGGATCGGGGACCCGCTGGCGGCCGCGGTAGCGTATACACCGGGCGTGCTGGACACGCAGCGTGTCTTCCCGGCATCCTCGCACCAAGCGGACCACGGACCGGCAAACGTCAGCTTCGTCCCATACTTAACGACCTCGTCCTGCGGGTACAGGGCTGCCAGATCTAGCGCGGTGCCAAGGTCGGCATCCGTCGACCAGTTATACGAGGTGTCCAGCACGCTGCTGCGGGGGGTCGTGTCGTACTTGACGGAGCACGGATTGTATCCGTAGAGCTTCAACGATGTTTTGAGCTCCTGCGGCTCATAGGGCTGCGTACACTCTGGGTCCGTGTACCAGCAGACCAGATCGAGGCAGTTGTCTTTCTGACCGGCGGCAGTCGCATCGGGATTCACCTGATAGGTCGTTCCCATCTCGTACTCTTCCTCGAAACACGGATCGCCTTCGCCGTCGACATAATAGAACACTTTGATACCGACTTGAGGTGTCTTTGTTGTCGGAACTGGCAGCGCCTCCAATCCCTTCGAACTGTCGCCCTGATACGCATCAGCGATCATCTTGTGCCCATCGAACCCCGACGTGTCATCGAGGTTGAGCGCGAGCATCGCCTGTGCTGTGAGATAGCCACCCGAATGGGAGTTTTCCGGGATAAACGAATTGTCCTCGGCGAACTCTCGTGCCAGCTTGGCACCGCGCGGCTTCGGGATGGCGAATACCTGGATACACTTGATGGCTCCCTTGCTGCCGGATGCATCATCCGAGCCGCACAGCTCCGCATCATCCTGAGAACCGCCGTTGGAGTGGAAACGCTCCGTCCAGCCCTGCCCATAGATGAAGGCGCGATAGGCGATATCGTATTCCTTGGCGATATCTCCCTCAAGCCAGATCTTGATACCGGTAATGCGGTTGCTAACGCCACCCTTGCCAAGTTCCTCGCCGTCGCGGCAGACATCGGACCAAGAGAAATCGCCTGAATTTTCGATGCCCATGCATCCGGCGTAGCAGATTGCTCCAAAGTCGGCGTTGTTCTCGATGAAACCGTTGCCGTACTTGATCCTCAGCTTGAAGGCCTCGACGAAGAAGTTAGTGTCGCGAACTGGGTATCCCGCGCCGGCATAGGCGTCACGCCAGATCTGATCGCCGCAATTTGCAAGATGGCACCAGCTGCTTAACGTAAAGGCTTCAGGATACTTGTTTTCGGCAAACGGGCTTTCCCTCTCGTCTTTCATCCAGTACCAGCGGTACAGGTATTTCACCGAACCGGTGCCGCCCTGATCGTAGGGCGTGCACGTCTTTGACGGGTCGATGACAGAAATCGTCTTGCCAGGCTCAACACGCTCGGCATCGAGCGAGATCGTGCCCTTGAAGAACACTTCCTCGATACGCCACTTGTGCCCTTCATTCGACCATTCGGAACCGTTATTACCGTCGGAATGTAGCCGGACAATGGTTCCTTCGGCGGTCTTGCCGTCGGCTTGGTCGAAGGCAAAACCGGACGCATCGCTGATAATGTTGTACCTGCCGTTCTTGTCGACACTCTTTGTGACCCAAAATCGACCGGCGATGGTATTGTCATCCCCGTAGAGCTGGAGCGTTTGAGTGGAAGAAGGAGCAGTGCGGTTTCGGGCGGCTTGCTCTAGATAGTTTCTTCCTCCCGACGCATTGAGCACACGACTGAAACCTTTCACATGGGCCGGGAAGATGGTGAATGTGATACCGCCTCGTTCGTCCATCGCGCCGAGGCCCATGACGAAATTGCGCTGCGTATAATTCGTTCCGCTTCCGTCCGCACCGTAAAGATGAACGAGCGTGCCGGCGGCTTGTCTTGCGGCATCGACATCCAGACATTGATATCCGCTTTTGACGGAATCCGGAACGATTGCGACGATCTTGCCGAACAGGGACATGTCCTGTTCGAGGGTAATTTTATCGATTTTTGCGTGGATATCATTGCCCATGAAGCTATCAGGGGAACTTGTATATCCACTAAGAAAAACTCTGTTAGGTGTAGTCCAGTTATTGACGCCTCCGCACATGACGTTATAGACATAAACTCCAAGGCCGAAATAGGCGTCTTGAAGACCATTGTTCCGCTTATAGAGGTATGTCGGGGAGTCGTATCCCAAATCGGACCAACCAGTAATACTCCACCAACTTCGCTTTCCGCCACCGAGGTTTTCGTTTGAGAAAGCGAAGTATTTATTATCTTCCCAGTCAGTTTTTTGGCAACTGCCGGCGATTCCAAGATTGCTCACCCAAAAATGGAGATAGTTATCTTTATATTTGGAAAACCAGATTCGATTACCGGTTGAAGTGTTTATATCGCCGCATTTTGCCTGGACGTGAACCTTAAAAATATCATAGAGCTCATCCGTGAAAATCGATTCGACGTATACCCTGAAGGAGAGGCAAAGCCATTGGCTTGCATCCCAACTATATCCGACCTGCCACCACCAGGTTTTAGATGTAACACCGATATAGTTCCCACCATGATGGACAACAGATCCATTTCCTGAACCGAACCAACCTCTTTCGTTCGGAGGATTTCCGCCCGGACAGGTTGCTCCGAACGCTAACTTGGGCATCATGAGCAATGCCAACGCCGCTGCGCCGGCTTCGAGTACACGGCGGCGGGAGAGTGCCTTATCATCACTTTCAGCAGAATTATCCAGTGGGATGAGTTCCGCATTGACGTGGGCGATCTTGTTACTTTTTTCCATTGGATCGTTCAACTCCCTATTCGGCATAACCGGTTTCTTCGTAGTTATCTTGAACGCACAATTTTAATGTGTAGAGGGCAAGGCAGATGGTATCGCAGAGCTGGATTACAACTGGCTCAGTGCTCATATGGGAAGCCGGAAGTAAAAAATAGATAGTTGCGACGATACCAGCCGCAAGTGCAACCTTATAGTTATTTTTGCAAAACGCAATGGCTGCGAGGACGAGAATGATTACTGGAATTGCCGGTTGCAGGACAGACCAGACAGAATGCGAAAGTGCAATGTATTTGATAGAAGTTACCAAATTGCCTACAGCGTCCGGCACGGGCGCCACGCTCGCCACGACCGCTGCAAACCCGAAAGCTTCCGCTGAAATAGGGATGTCTTTCACCCCGTTTTTAATCTTATCTAGCATGAAATTCCCTAACCTACTTGAACATTTATAGTTATCGAAAATTATAGCGCGGCAGACTGTAAAAAGTTACCGGTATGTCCGGGATTATGGGGGAAAAAGGAGAGCAGTCGGGGTGCAAATCTGCACCCCGGCTGCTTCATGTCATTAAGCTGATGCTCCCGGTTACATGATTTCCATGAGCATGCTTGCGGTTGGAATGATGAGCGGGGGAAGGATGAGGACGAGCACGGCGATCAGGAAGAAGACCAGCGGGACCGCCATCTTCGTCGAGAGCTTGTTGATTTGCGCGGTCAGCGCATCGTAACGCGCCTTGCGTGCAAGCTTTGCCTGCGATTCGAGGACACCTGAGATCGAGGTGCCCTTTCTGGTCGCCTCGATCAACGCCGCGCAGAAATATCCCATGAGCGGTGAATCACATCGGCGGCGCATATGGTCCAGGGCATCTACGCGGGACACGCCGAGGTGCGAGATCTCCATGTCGGTACGCGCGAACTCGTCTGCCAGCGGACCGAGGGCCTTGTTCTCGGCAAGCTGCCTGAATCCACGTTCCACGAGCACGCCGGCTGACACGGAGATAGTGAGCAGTTCCAGTGCCGGCGGCAGATAGCGATCGATCTCTTCGCCGCGTTTCTTTCCCGCATGCGACAGCCAGATTCCGCAGACCGCCCATCCGCCGACGGCGCCGATGATTCCGACTAGGAGTGCCATCGCGATTCCATATCCGCCCACAAGGGCGGCACCGGCAAGCATGATGGCGGTGAAGATTGTGATCCCGAGAGAGATGGCACGCCAGGTCGATGGAATAATCTTTAACCCTGCCAGGTCGAGCTTGTTCTGCAGCTCTCGGGATTCCGACAGCCTGAGCGGGATGACCTTTTCGAACGCCTCTCCGGCACGGTCGATTGCCTCGGCGATCTTCATGCGCTGCGTCGGTTTGGCGTGCAGCCCCTTACGGGCGGCGATGGACATCCTGGCACGCGCCAGCGGCTTGCGGAAGGGCTCGCCGGCGAGAACATATGTCATACCGCCGGCAGCACAGGCGAACAGGAGCACGAGGAGATATTGGATATTCATTTCGATTGGCTCCTATTCCACGTCGATGTCTGCCATTTTGTAGATGATGACGGAGCCCGTTGCCGCAAATAGAACCACGACGATCAGCACGGGAATGCCGAGCGGGTCCTGCGTATAGAAATCATATGCCTGCGGAATGCCGACCATGATGATTGCGAACAGGATGAGCAGCATCACGATAAGTGCCTTCATGGATGCGATCACGGATGACGTCTCCGACTCGATATGTCGACGGAGCGACAACCGGGCGTCGATGGTGTCTCCGATGCGCTCGAGCGAGTCAGCCAGCGATCCGCCGACCTCCTTGTGCGAAGCCACGGCGGCCTGCAGGAGGACAAGGTCCTTGCTGCCGGTTCGTTTCGCCATGTCATCGAGCGCGGCGACGATATCGCCATCGATTTGCATTGCGCCGGCACAGGCCAGGAGCTCGGATTTCAGAGGGTCGTCTGAATTCTCCCCGACAGAGCGCAGGGCTCTTTCAATCGAGGATCCGGCACGCATGTTTTCCGCGACCATGGGAAGCGACCGCGCCAACTGCTCATCGAATCGTGCTTTACGGCTCTTTCCGCGGGAACGCACCCACAGCTCGGCAATCACGGGTCCGATGAGGGCAAAACCGATTCCGATAAGTCCCAGGGCCATGAATCCGATGAGGGCACCCGCTCCCGCGAGCAAGACGAGGAGGATGATCCATATCGTGCCGTCGACTTCAATACCGGCTTCCGCAAGGCGTGGAAGGGGCGTGGAGACTTTTTTGTCCTTATCGTCCGACTCGCCGGTTCTAAGGGCAGTCGAATTCCTCATGTGGCGTACATCGCCGGCAGCCGACAGCCCGCAGAACAGGGAATAGAGGCCGACGGTGATGGAAAACAATAGGAAGAAAACGCTCAGCATCATGATGATGACGGCAGGTTCCATTACCAGACACCGCCTTCGAACCAACGGGGGTCGTACTCCGCGTCCGCGTCGAGGATCTTTTCCTTTAGACGCGCCGGCTGGTATCCAGTGGCGACATGCCTGCCATTTTCCGGCGAGCCCTCCCAGTGGAACAGTTCGTTGCGGGTCACGTTACCATCGGAAAAGCCCTCGACGGCTGTGATGGACTCGATACGGCGGTAGCCGCCCCTCCAGCGCTTCACCTGCACGACGACATCGATCGCGGCACCGATCTGGCGGCGGATCGCCTCCATAGTCATGTTGCCCTGGCTCTTCAGGATCATGTTCTCGATACGCGTGAATGCACCGGCGCAGTCGTTCGCATGGATCGTCGTGAGCGATCCGTCGTGACCCGTCTGCATGGCCTGAAGCATCTCGTAAGTCTCATCATCACGGCACTCGCCGACGACGATACGGTCGGGACGCTCACGGAGTGCGCCGACCAGGAGCTCATGCATCGTAAACTCGCCCTTGCCCTCTGAGTTCGGTGGGCAGGCGACGCGGGGGATCACGATGCGCTGCTTCAGCTGCAGCTCTCGCGTATCCTCGATGGTCACGACGCGCTCGTTATAGCCGATGAAGGCGGAGAGTGCGTTCAGCATCGTGGTCTTACCGGAACCGGTGCCGCCGGAGATGATGAAGTTCGCACGGGCCTTGACGGCCGATTTGAGGAACATGTACATAGGCTCGCTCATGGCACCGCGCTCCAGCAGGTCCTCAGCGGTTAGCTTGTCCTTGCTGAATTTACGGATATTGAGCGACCAGCCGTTGGGGGAGACCTTCGGGTGGGCTGCGTGCACACGGGAGCCGTCGGCAAGGGTGGCGTCCATCTCGGGAAACGAATCGTCGCAGCGGCGGTTCGCCTCCTCGGCGATACGTCCGATAAGCCGACCGACCTCATCATGCGAGACGAGGTCGATACCGGGGCAATCGACGATCTGGCCGTCCACTTCGGCGCGGGCGACCGGCGTGATAAATGTTCCATTCGGCTCGACGCCGACGGGATCGATGAAGATCTCGGCAACCTTGGGATCGTCCTGCAAGGGCTGCAGGGGACCCAGACCGATGAAATCGTCAATGGTGCTTTTGATGATGTAGCCGATCCAGTTTTCGTCGGAGATACCGAAATCGGCGCACACTTCATGGGCGACACCGTCGATCTGGGCCGGAAGCGCCTGACGGTCGATTGCGCCGCCGTCGGCCATGGTCACGCCGAGCAGGTCGCGCATCTCCTGGCGGATGCGCTCCTTGATCCTGAGAACGGTTTCGTCTGCCATGGGCTACTCACCGCTCTCGGTGGTATCGGCAGAAGAGGGCAGGGTAAGGGTAAGGCCACCGGCGGTACGGATCTTACCTGCCTGCTCGGGCGTGACTTCGAGCGTCACGGTGCTATATCCGTCGGAGGAGCCGCTACCGGAGCTGAAGTTGCCGTCGAGAGCTGCGATGCGCACGGAGTCGGCGAGGACGGTGAACCCATCGCCGCCGAGGGAGCCGTCGTTGGGCTGGATGACCTTGACCCTGTCGTTTACGCGGAGCATGCCGCCCATGCCAGACTGGGCGTCCACGGAGATGGTCACGGCCTCCATGCCGTCCCCGATTGCGGCGGCAAGGGACTCAGGGTTGTCCTTGCCGGCAGTGGATGCGTTGGTGAGCTGGGAGCCCTTGGCGATGTACTGGGTTGCGACGCGACCGACGGGAGTCTTGGAGGAGTCGTCGATATCCTTCTTGGTGATTGCGCCGTCCGCCACCGTGCTGTTCGGGACGGAAACGAAAGCGAGGTCGCTTGCGGAGATCTCGTCGCCGGCGTGGATGGTCTTCGTGGCTGCGACGACTTCGGTGGTGCCGGAGAACGCTTCTGCGATTCGGTTGTTGGCGTCGATCTCCGATACGACGGCGACACCTCCCGCGATGACGGCGATGACAGCGAGACCGGCGGTGACCTTCTGCAGGCGGGAGACCTTCACGGCAATCTTCTCCATGCCCGTGAGGCTCGGAGTATTGGAGGACGTGGCGCCGCGGCGGCCGGCTGCCTTCTTTTGGGCTTTCGCTGCCTTGGCTTCTTCTTTGGCCTTCTGCTTCTCGGCCTTGCGTTCGGCACGGGACGGCTTCGATGGCTTTGCAGGCTTCTCGCGCTTCTTTTTCGGTTCCTGTTCCTCAGCAGGTTCAGGATCGGTAAAGAAGCTGGAGGATTCCATCTCGTTGACGGGAATGTACTTGTCGGTCTCCTGCGAGGGATTATACGGAAGGGGCGAGGCCTGATGGTACGCGGTTTCCGGTTCTGGCTGGGATGCGGTGGCATCCTGTGCCGGAAGCGTGGCGGTCGTGTCGGGTGCCGGCTGGCGATACGGATTCACGGCAGGGGAAGGCTGGTCGTAGACCGGATGCGGCTCGGATGCCGATGCAGCCGGGACATATGCAGGCGGCTCATAGGGGGCGGGGCGCTGCACTGTAGGTGTCTGAGGGTGCTGCGGAACCGTCTCTTGCGCCTTCTCGGCAACCGCATCGGGCGTCGGTGCGGCATATGCCGGCATAGCCGGAACCTGCGGCTGATAGCAAGGTGCGGCAGCCGCGACCGGTGCCTGCTGGGACATGCCCGGCTGGCTGGCGGCTTGAGGTGCGGGAGGCTCGGGCTGCAAAGCCTGTGCAGTCTGCGCGTCCTGCATCGCCTTGTAGGATGCGGCGTGGAGATTCGCGATCAGGGCGGCTGCATCGCCTGCCGAAAGCTCGCCTGAACGGACTTTCGCGAGGATCGCATCGGTATCGTTGGTGTCTGGCATGGTGTTCCTTTCTCGCTTTCCTGTGTAGAGATGCCGTCAGACACGCGGCATAGCAAAAGGATATCAGGCATTGGCACATGATGACGCCTGATATCCTTTCATTTTAGCTCATCAGAAAGGCTATTTATTGTTCGTTGCCTGGTTGACGGCTGTTTTCATCTCGTCGACCACTTCTTGCGGAAGCTCTTTCGTGGACGTGTACTCCTCGTATTCGGGGGTGTCCGAACCGGCTTTGAAGGAATACTTTCCGTTACCCGAATCCGCCGGTCTCCATGCCTTTCCCGCAGTGTAGGGGACGGCATGTGCCGTGACGTGCGCTCCGATGGGGATATTGAAATCTCCGAGCGAATAGGTCGCAAAGTATCCTTTCAAGGACGATTTCGTCTGGATGCCCCAGGCCCACGCGCGTTTGCTCTGGGGGACGGCCGAGGAGGGGGCTTCATAGAACCAGACCTCGACTTCGCCGTTGAACCCGTTGGCACGCAGGGACTTGACGGCCGCGGTCGCGATTGCGAGACCGGGGTCATCGGAGTTCTTCGCGACAAGGAGGTTCTGCGACGCCATGGTGGCGTCCCTGGCTGCGGAGCAGTCATTTGTCTGGGCGTTCTGCTGGTCGAGGGCTGCGGAGAGCTCGAATGCGAAGCCGAGTGCAATGAGGAGTACGAGCATGATGATGACGTTCAGGATGTTGATTGCGCCGGATTCGCTGCGGACGCGCGTCATCGCGACACCTCCATTTTCTCGGAAACCGGGACCTCCACTTTGATCGTTTTCGACATCTTGATACCGTCGAAGCTGCCGACCGAAATCAGGGTCGGGATTTTATAGTCGACGGTCGATTCGAGAAGCGCCGTGGTGCTTGATTTCGAGATGGTCGTGATTCCCGTGGAACCGGTATCGGTGACGGTGGCCTCATCGGACCTGTCCGAATAGGAGACCTTGGAGTTCGTCACGGTGATGTTGTCCTTGACGATACCCGGCGTGTTCGATGCGAGTTCGTCCTTTACCGCCTGGTTTACATTTCCGGATGCGATTGCGGCGGAGAAATCGGACTTCATCGCGGCCGACTCGATTGCGGCGCTCATCGCGGTGCCCTCATATGCTATCAGGCAAACTTGGATAAGACAGAATGCGAGGACGATGAGCATGGGGAGGACGATGGCGGCCTCGAGGACTTCCGAGCCTCTTTCAGAATGGGTCCTTACCACGAGGACGCACCTCCTTCCACCGTTGCATCCTTTAACTCCACGGCGTTGGATTCGATCGTCATGCCGCCTCCGAACCCTCCGGCGGCATAGATCGCATCGCCGAGGACGGTCTGTGGCTGGATGGTCACGGATACGGTCGCGGTGCATTTCCGGGTGGAGACATTCGACTCCCTGTCCGTATAGGACGATCCGTTTGAATCGGGAATCCGGTGCGTGTACGCTTCCCTCTCGGCATCCGAGACATCTGTCTCGATCTTCATGTTTTCAGCGAAAAAAGAGGAGGCGGCATTTACGGCCGCCTCCTTAGCTGATGAGGCATCGCCGCTGGGGTTTACGGCGAGCTCTCGGGCGGCTGCATGGGCGGCGTTGTCGACAGCGGTTGTCGCCGCCGAAATCTGGCCGAATTCCATGGCAGCCATGGCAAAAATCAGGAGGAACGGGACACCGAGCGCAAATTCGATGATTGCGGCGCCCGATTCGAACTCCGGTTTCTTGAAGATGCCTTTCACGTCCAGTTCCTCCTTGGTTGCACATTTCTCGATTCTCGAAACAAATACCTTAGTAGTATGGTATTATGCTATCAGAGAGAAAGGAGGTTGACTACTTGCCAACGCCGTTGATCGAGGTATTGGCAGCGTTGCGGGCAGACTCGAACCAGGAGGAGATGGAGTTGCCAGTCTTGGTCATCTGCTTCTGCATCTGGTTGCCGAAGGCGATCAGAGCAGCGCCGATGATGACGGCGACAATGGCAACGATGACGTACTCGACGGTGTCGGCGCCGCCGGCGATCTCACCGGCATAGACGCGATTGCGGATAGAATTCATGGGAATTCTCCTTCCTTTGTGTCCATTCGGACGGTTGCAAAGACTCTATTCTCAGTTGTTCCTCGCAGATCGGCTACTCCTAACTTCTCTGCGGGGGACAGCGGGATAGACTGCTACATGATACACCCAAGGGGCACGCCGGTGCAAAGCCAGACGAGCAGGAAAGGCCCCATGGGTACGCGGCTTTTAAGGGTGATCTCTTTCACACGGTAGCGGGGGATGTAGTTGGCGAGCATGGCGATGCACATCGCGCCCATGCCGTATACCGTGCCGTGGAACCCGCATGCCGTCGCGATCGCCGGGACGAGCCTGCGATCGCCGGCACCGACTGCATCGGCGCCGCCGGTGATGCGGAAGAGATGGTTGGTGATGGCGAAAATCGCATAGATACCCACACCGCACAGCAGGTTGCCGATCAATCCGCTTACACCGCCGTGCCCGAACGCCGTAAGTACGGCGAGAGGGTATGTGGCGATAGACAGGCCGAAGGGCAGAACGCGTGAGCGCTGGTCGCACATCGCGCCGACTGCCGTGACGAGAATCGAGGTAATCCCGCCGAGAAGAAACAGCAGCGGGGAGTGGAGGTTGCCGGTCATCCCGACATAGCAGGTCGCGGCGGTACCGAGACCGACGGCAAGGGAAAGCATGGCGGAGGTCATCTTGGAGACCGGTGCGACGTAGCGGGCACGGTACTCCTCGACGGTCTCATAATCATCGAGATTCACGCCATCTGGCATGCGGCTACCCGTCTCGATAAGCGCCTCGACTTTCTCACGCATGAGTTCCTTGGTGCGGACGAGCCTCATGGCATCGAGCCACCAAATCGCAAGGTCCCGTTCCTCGCGTTTCTCGGCGCGTTTGCTCGGTTCGCGGTCTGGATTCTCCACCTTGAACTTCTTGTAGACTTCAAGGTTCTCATCCCACCAGGAAAGGATCGCATCGCGCTTGCGGCTCAGGATGCGCCCGCTGATGGCTGGGAGGGCGAGGCTGCACACGCAGCCCGTCAAGCCGCCTGCGACGATTGCCGCGACAGGTGACTTTGTGAGCATGCCGAGTGCGATAGTGAGGGTTTCGCTCGCAGCGAGGACGGCGACAGGCGTCGCGTCATATGCCTCCCCACAAGAGGGCTTCATGGTTTCATTCATAAACACGCACTTTCCTTTTGGTGTTTCTCTTGGGCTATTATACCGACTTCGTCTCATAATTCAATGAGCAGATGTCGCGAAATCATTTCTTATTTTCCTTTCTCATCGGTTCCCTTCTTTGTCGGTATGGGTGGATATCAATCCTACCGAAATAGAGATGGGGTGAAGTGGTAGAATCTTACAAAAGCAACCCTACGGTTTATAGAGTAGAAAGGGCAACCATGGGACAGGACTTCACAAAAGGCCTGAACGTATGCATCGGAAACTACGGTTACTACAACGAGGGTAGCCTTCACGATGCATGGATCACCTTGCCGAAGACGGAAGCTGAGATTCGGGACTTTCTCCATCTCAACCAACTGCAGGATTCACAGCATGAGGAAATCTATATCTCTGATTATGATGGCATTCCCTTCGGCACGAGGCTGCTCTTTAACGAGTTTTGCCATCTCGAGGACTTGAACCTGCTTGCGAAGCAGCTCGTTACGGTAAGCCCAGGCGATCTGGAGAAGGTAGGCGCATGGATTCAGGCGAATAATACTCCTGAAAGTCTCGTTGAGCTTATGAATCTCATCGAGCAGGCCGACGAGATTCCGTTTTATAGCTGGGAATACGATGGCGCTTACGATAAGGATGAGTTCGGTAGTATGATCTATACCACGATGTCACCGGAGAAAAACTACGGGTACGAGATGGTTGAGCAGAATGAGGAGCTGAAGCATATCCTCGACAGTTCGAGCCAGATTGAAAGTGCCTTTGACTACGAGAAATACGGACGGGCTTACACCGAAGGTGGCGAAGTCACCGTTCTTCGAGACGGCTATATCGATAACTGTGCAGACGGACCTGACGTAGATTATTACGATCGGGACGAACTCGCTGCCCTCATTGGCGACCGTTATGACGCGAAGCATTCCGCGACCTCGTCCAAAGCGGCGGACCGCAGCCTGTCACATAGGCAGGAAGTCAGCCGCAGCGCGGCCGAATTGCTCAATGACGGGAAACAGGTTAAAGAGACTTCATCCCAGGAGCATTAACCGAAAACGGCATATGGAGCCATACCGGGAAAGTCCCTTGCACGGGTTAACGTGTGGGGGACTTTCCTTCTTTTGGAAGATCAATCTTTAAGCGTCCATCGTCGAGCCGGTGATGGGAGACTTTGCACTTCATGGCTTTGGAATTCAGGCCTTGTTGCATCTTGAATCCAACGGCATCGAGGATTTCCTGTTCCGTGCACCGTGAGACATCGGAAACGGCGGCGATCGTCGCGCCGCATCCCGGAAGCTCGAGTTGCTTAGGACCGGTGAGGAGTCGATGTCCGATCGGTCCTTTCCGGTCGATCTCGGTAACTTGGAGTGCGCCGTCCTGCCTGGTACTCCGTGTCAGAACCGAATAGTATTTGCTGGAGTCTCCGCAAAAACAGGCGAGGTCGAGGCGGCCTGACAGGACGGCGTTATAGACTTTCTCGCCGATTTCCCTGTTTTGGAGATAGAGCTCTTTATACCTATCGTTTTTGGGGTTCTTAAGTCGGGCGATCGCGGCTTCGTGCAGGGAGGCCAGCCTGTAAGTTTGGATAACCGGACGAGCACTCATCGGAAATCACGCCCATCAAAGTTTTCTAGCCCTTCGCGGTTGCGCGCGGCTTCAAGCTGTTTGCTGCCCTCCCTGCCGATGGCAGCTTTTTCCTTCAGGCTTCGATCGCCCTTCTGTGTGAATCCGATCGCCTGTAGGATGTCCCGTTCATTGCATTTCGAGATGTCGGGAACGGCGGCGAGGACAGCACCGTATCCCGGAAGGTCTAGCATCTTCTGACTCGTAAGCCGGCGATGCCCGATCGGTCCCTTGCAATCGATATCCGTGAGTTGCAGAGAGCCTTCCTGTTTCGGGCTACGCGTAAGGATGGAGTAGTAGCGGCCGTCTTCCGTTCCGCGGAAAGCTACGAGGTCAATTTTTCTATCAAGAACTGCGCTGTACAATCTGTCACCGATCACGGTTAAATCCCCCATTTCTTTATTTTTCTTTGTAAGATTCTACCATCTCTCATCAAAAAAGGGGCACCCATAGCCGGATGCCCCAAAGAGAAGAGTGCCAGAAAAATCAATCAGCGAGCCCTGGCGAGCGGATCATAGGCGCCGTCAGGCACCGCATGAATAGCGCATCGTCATACGAATCGCTGGCATATCGATTCGGCTTGCAGGTCTAGCCGACAAGCGGCCTATCGGCCATAGCGGACAACTTGGCGTATAGGTCGAGCTCGACGGAGATTGCCGTCTCACCGTAGGCGATGGCCTGGAACATGCGGTACCGCTTCAGCCCCAGGTCCTCCTCGACAGTCGCGCCGTCGGCCTCGATCTTGTCATAGGCAGCCTTGATCGAGGGCATGCCATGATCCTCATTATGACTGATGTCGTTCTGCAGAAGTTCGACGAGACCCTGCATGCTCATCGAATCGCCGCCCTGGCGATAGAGCAGGCAGACACACGCATCGAGAAGCATGGCGCGAGCCGTCGCGAAAAGGTCCCCGCTTTTCTTGATGACATCTGCATCCAAGCCATGTGAGATGCACCCCGCCAGCACCAAGGCGTCCTCCTGGCAGGAAATGAACGAAAACGGGTTATAGTTCATAGTCAAACCAACCGTAGTTTCCTCGCCCTTAACGGCTTCGGTTTTTTCTTCCATAATGAAATTCCTTTCTATCGATCTCCGGCTTCAGCTTGGACATCATTTACTGACTACATTGTGATCAATTGTATCAAACCAATCACGAAAGCCAACGTCGCCCATTTAGATTAGAAGCACCAAGCGGGGCAGACGCACTCCGCGTACGTCGTCTCGGCAACGTCCGACGGAGCGCCATAGCCGGCAACACGGAGGAATTCCGTAGAGTCGTGGTCTTCGTCCACCTGGCTCGGCCACGCCGTACGCTCTCGCCAACCGTGACCAAATGCAAGGGCGTCGTTGTTCGAGAAGTTCTCCGTCACCTTGCCCTTGAATGCCTCGTACTGGCTGCCCTCCTTGCCAATCCAAGAGCAATTGCACCAAAAGATAGTAGGAGGAGCTTCGACGATCTCGGAGTAACTGAGCAGGAACAGCCTGTCGGTCGTAGCTGTCACGGCGGCGTCTTTGTTCGCGCTACCGCCGCCGACGTTGTTCGTGAGCTTCCTGACCGGGTTCACCTTGGACTGGAAATCGGACGGCATGAGGTTCCAGATCTCACCGGAGTTCATCTTCGCGCGGAGCTCGGACCTCTCCCAGCCGCCGACGTTGGTTTTCGTGGCGTTCATGCGGGATTTGATTCCAAACGAAGTGGTTAGGAACGTCAGGCCGGCCTTGCCGGAACCGTCGGCTAGGTCGTCGTGGTTGATGCCGATGATGCGGTAGGTCAGCGTGTTCCCGTCCGTGAGCGTTATCGACCACTCGGTACCCGCATCCATGGCGTCCTTCGCCTTGGAATAGAGCTCGCTCGAGTTGCCCTTTTTCCCGATGTCCTCGGCCACGGCCTTCTGGTCATCGAGCGTCCAGTCGGCGGGGTCCTTTTCCTTCAGCTCATCGATCCGGCTATCGGTCCCGCTGTTTCCACCGCCGGCATTTCCGCCTTCGGTCCCGCCGGAGCCGTTTGCCTTGGAGAACCAGCTCGAGATGCTATTGCCGGTCTTCGTGACCTGCCCGGAGACTTGGTTGCCGAAGGCAAGAAGCCCTGCGCCGATCACGATCGCAACGAGGACGACGATGATATACTCGACGGTCTCGGCGCCGGATTCCGGGTACAGCCTGCATGACCGTTTTCTAATGCGGGGGGGGTGACTTGAAGTGTGGGCATGAGTGATCTCCAATCGACTGCAGTGAGAACGGGACGATAATCCCGCTTTGTAGATAATTCTAGTACCGAACTAACCTTTGTGTTTCTTTCCCTTGAACTCGGGGAATTTCATATCAAGCGACCAGGTCTCGCGATTCAACGTGAGATACGCGTCATAGGTTCCATCCCCGCTTTTCTTCTTGATTCCCTTGATGAGCGATGTCTTTCCTTTTTCGGCGATTTCCCTGCCATTCTTGTCGGTGAGCTTCTTCGGCTTATCCTTTGGTCCGACAAAACGGTAGATGGAAAAGTCGCAGGTTCCGTCCTGGGCGAAGACGGCTTTCCCATCTTTCTCGCCTGTCTTCTTGAAATGCACTCCGGCGCAGCGGAACTGGTTTTTCGTCGCATAGAGGTCCTTGCCGCATTTCGGGCACTTGCCGATGACGATCGCGGTTCCGTCGCCCAGTTTCATACCGTCCAATGTACCGATGTTATCCTGCATTGCCCTTATATCGTGCACGACCATATCGGTGACGGTATTGATGACATCGGACGGTTTGCGTGAAAACCGTCCCACCTCGTTCATGGATTCAAACAGCTTCTCGGTGACTTCCGGTGAGGCGATCTGGCAATTCGCCAGCAAGGCGTAAGACACCTCGCCGCACTTCGTCATGGTGAGTGCGCCCTTGTTTTCCTTCATGAGGGCGCGTTCCTCATTGGCGGTGATTTCCGCAAGCGTGCTGGTTCTGGTGGCGCCGGTACCGACGTTATATTTCTCGAGCTTCTTCGTAAGCCATTTCATTGTCGGTTTTTGCGGGCGTTTGTTGGCTCCTTCGTGCACATACGGGGAGGTGACCTTACCGAACTCGCAGGCGTTCTCCGTTTCCTCCCCTTCCGCTTTCTCGGTAGAAGAGGAGTCCGAATCGAAGATCGCCTTGAACCCCGGTTTGATTGGGATCTGGGTCTGCCCGACATATTCGGGAAAATCCCTTACATAGCCTTTGACCAGCTCATATTCATAATCTTCGGCGAGCATCGCTAGATAGTTCTTGGCAAGTACAGAATAGATCGCGGAACCGATTCTTCCGTAACCCTTTTCAAGTTCGGCAAGGGATTCGGGCACATTGATTCCCGGTCTGTTCGCGCCGTGCGCCCCGCCTTCCTTGACGTGTGTCTTCCTTGCGGTGCGATGGGAGAGCAGTGACGTATCCACACCGACCACTCCGGCAATCTTATCGACAAGCGGAAGCAATTCGCCGAATTGTTCCGGCGTGACCTCCTTATCCTCGGTACGCGGGTAGCTTACGATCTGGTTTTCGTACATCTCCTGATATGTCTTCAGGACATTTGCCGGCTTGAACCCCTGCTTCGCGAGGATAGCGGACAGGCCGGCGAGGTCGAGGAGCTTTCCGGGGGCAGTGTGTTTCTTCGCCCTGGAATCCTCTACGACAGCGCTGTCGTGCAACTGCGAAAGGTCTACCTGATCGGGGCTATCGAACCGGATATCTTCGGGGTCGTCGGTCTTTCTGGCAAAGATGTTGCCGTTTTCGTCTTTGAAACGCGCCTCGTAAAACGGCTTGCGGACATATTCGTTATAGGCTTTCAACTGGTCACCGGTCAGTTTGACCATGACCGATTTCAACCGGCCCTGGCGTACGACCGTTCGGAACCCCTTTTTTCGCGCTACGAGTGTTGCCGCACGGGTGAACTGCATGCTCGCGAGATCCCAGCGCTCGCGGACGACTGCCTTCACATAGTCGCCGTCCTTGTCCATAGATGGAAGGGTCTTGCGTTCCCTGAAAGCCTTCTGCACGCTTGCCGGCGCCTCGTCGGCAAAGTACATACGCTTGGTCGGACCTCTCCAACCGCATTTCTCCAAAGCCTCCCAGGCGAGCAGTTCGCCCTCGCCGGACGGGTCGACATCCGTTGCGATCACGACGCAATCGGCCTCTTTCAGCTCATCTTTAAGACCGGAAATGATGTCCTTGCATCCGCTTAGGATCCCCTTCTTCCATGCAAAATCGTTGAGATTCCACGGCAGATTTTCAAGATCCCAACTCTTATAGAACTCGACCTTTTCAGTAGGAACCTGTTTATCGGGAGGCAACAGCCCCATAACGTGTCCGCGCAGATTGGTAATTTTATATTCAGTTCCGGCATAATTACCGGTTTTTCCACCCAATGCTTTTGCAAAATTTCGTGCAGCGCTAGGCTTCTCGGCAAGAATCAATTCCATTATGGCTTTCCTTTCTAAAAGACTCTCAAGACGATAACGTTTTAATGCTCAGTTTTGTCAAAGGAATCTATTTGCCGATCTGTTCGTTCGTTAGAAAGAGCTTTTGACGCCTGGCGTAAATCATGGTTTCGCTCTGACAGGCGTTGATGCGCACTTGGTTTTTTAATATTGCCGAATGCTTCTCGGTGAATATCAGAAAGATTTGAGATCATTTTCAATCGATAGTTGGGATCTAGTAAGGTTGTTTCAACAGTCTCAACAGGAAGCATCTTTTTCATTTCCTGCAGGAATTCATTGCTGTTAATGAATTCTGGGATATTTTTGATGGTGTTCTCCAAGTTACTTTTGTATTCTTGGGAATCTGTTTTGTAATCAAGAATTTTATATTCAAGTAATGGGAAAGTAGCTGGAGTAATATCCGATTTTTCTATCATCCAGTTCATATCCCAAAGATCTCGCCATCTTGTATAACTGGAAGCAGAAAAGGAGAGCAGTTTATCAGCCATGATTTCATCGCAGGATTCAACGTGAATCTTTAAATCAGGAAATTCCTTAAAGAACTGCGGGTAATGGCAGATGGCGTTTTTCGTGAGCGATGTATGGGCTCCGATAGAAGCGGCTTCCAATTTAATTTTCTGCAAAGGGATATCTCGCTGATTTGGATTTAGATCATATTTGACAAACCATTTAGCAACTTTCGTCTGATTTGAAACGTCATTTCTATTCCAAATGCTGTCTTTAGGTTGCTTAAGACTGACCTCACCATTGCACTGTTTAATGAGATTTTCATTGATAAGCGAGTTTAATTTCTCTGCTTGGTAAAAGTCTGAACCGACAGAAAAATCAAGGTCTTCGCTATACCGTGGAGCACCATAACAAAGACGCAGTGCGGTTCCACCTTGAAATACAAGGGATGTATTCTGCATCTGGGGAACAAAGGAATTGAGCAAGTCTATATGAAGGAGTTCTTTTTCAATAAAAGGAATGAGAGATGAAGAATCAATTCTGAAAGCTTCTTGTTGAGCAAAATCTCTGACTTGGGGAAGAGAGGAAACGTAAAGCAAAATGACTCCAAAAAAATAATAGGAAGATGCACACTAGAGTACATCTTCCTGCTTATCAAGAAAATCCCAAGTATCGTCGTCTTCGCAAGGATAATATTGGATATTTCCGTCGCGACAGCCATGGTCTTTGTCGTATTGCTCTCTTAAAAGATCAAGGGAACGTTTTGTTTTTTGTAAGTCCCGATATGTTTGAAGTTTGTCTGCAAGCGGAACCCTTCCCATCGACGACCTATCGATGGTTCTTGGTTTCTCATCTGTTTTGCTGTAATGAACGAAATCGATGCTTCCGTAACCCGTGTTATACCATTTTGACTTTCCTGTGGTCATATAGGTTACGACCGTGGGGATCTGTGAAATGAGGCTCCATGCTGAAGCAGAGGATTCAAGGCTTTCATAGAAGGAGTCATTTGGTCGGATTTTCTTACCAATCAAATCTAAAGTACCGAGTCCTCCGTATTGAGAAAAGCGAAAAACGTATACATTATGGTATGCACGATTCAAAATGTTTTCTTTAATAAGTGACTTCAATGTTCCATTCAATTTGCTGCCGGTTTCATTAAAAAGTTCTGACAGCTCCTTTTTAGTGTAAACATGAGTAAACCGCCCATCATTGCGGGCAAGTTTTTTCATAGCGTCGATAGTACGCATCTTATCACCTGCTTTCAAAGTATATTATATCATATACTTTGATTAAGTAAAACTCGTCTAACCGTAAAAGAAAGCAGGAAGCCGACTGAAATGATATGCTCCCTTTATGAGAGACAGTGAAAAAACAAACTGTCATCATGAAGGG
>OLQK01001034.1_pt1 | contig 21175 bp, 26 predicted proteins | sample 1672501 | NCBI WGS metagenome assembly OLQK01 (sample SAMEA3136693, study PRJEB25190) | human gut metagenome | biome: human gut; feature: human-associated habitat; material: faeces | place: Austria | collected 2013
TTTAATAAACCAACACTGTGCGCAGACTTTTTACCGCCTGCGAACGTGTCGCACTCACCCAGAAATCCTCGCCGGATTTTTCCCCGTCGCCTTTGGTGTTGGCGATAATGGTATTGACTAACTTCAAAATGTCCTTTTCGCTCCGCAGATAGGCAAAGGGATTGTATTTCATGGATTTTTTGAAGTTAATCGTATTTAGCACTTTGATACGGTATTTGTACCGCTGTAACATTTTCCCGGTTTCCAAAATCAGTGTTCCTTTCGGGTCAGTGACGATATACGACGTTGGAAAATCCTTTGACGTACATTGCATGAGCGACGGTTTCACAAAGAACCGGGTCTTGCCGCTGCCGGAACCGCCGATTACAAGGATATTTTTGTTTCTTGCGTATTTCGGCTGCTTCGGGCGGCTGTTCATGGTAAGCCGTTCCGTCTGCGTTAGGGGGATATTGTTCTCAAATACCGGGTCGGTGTACGGCTTTATGTCGTCAGCCCCGCCCCAACGCGCCGAACCGTATTCTGTCCCGCGGCGGTATTTCTTCGCGTTCTTGCCTTTGGTGTAGATAATCAGCCGGACAATGACCGCCCCCGCAATGCCTAAAGCTAAGTCTGCCGGGTGGAAGCTCGGCGCGATACTGGAAAAGGCGGCGGTAAAACCGTCCCCAAGATGTAGCAGCTTTGCGCTCGCGTCCGCGCCGGGGGAGAGCCGGACAGCCGCGCCCACTTTATCAAAGAGCCAGACAAAGAGCAGATACGGGAGATTTAAGATAAGCAGCTTCTTGATTTCCGGCTTCATAGCGATACCTCCCTGTCTTTGTTCTTGACCTTTGCCCGTTCCGCGTTCTTGCCCTGTGCAGCTTCTTTGAGGGTAGAGAGCAGCTTTCGGATTGAGGGCTTTTTCTCCTGTGTCAGCTTTTTTGCGGAAAATTCCTTAAAGGCGGCGGTCAGCACGTCCGCGTCCCGCCCCTTGAAGAAAACCAGATAGCGGGGCGGGCTTTCCGTCGCGTCCTTTTTCAGCGCAAAGTCGATACCGTACTTTTTCGCCGTACTCTCAAAGGCTTTGATATTGCCCTCGGTAATCTCAATGTTGGAAACGCCCGCGTTCTGCTTCATAAGCTGCTTTAAGGTCTGCTTGCCCTGCGGCGTTTTGTCTTTCTGCTTCTTCATCTGTGCAAGCAGCGTTTTCATAGCCTTTTGAAGCGTCTGCGCGGTCAGCTTCCCGGTCTTGATGTAAAGGGCTATGGTCTTTTCGTTTACTTCGTCCTGCAATTTGTCGCGTCCTCCTTTCGCGTTTCTTTATGGGGCGGCGGTCAGATACGCACCCGCAGCCCGTTCAAGTCCTCGGCTCTGATACCCACAAGATACCAGTTGTCGCCGTACTCAATCCGGGTCGGCTTCCACTTGCCCCGCACGAATACGTCAAAGCACTCGCCGCAATGCAAGCCCCCGTAGTAGCTGTTTAAGTCAAAGCGGATGTCGTAACGGTCGGTGCGCTCGTCAAATACCAATGCTCCTGTCATTTTCTGTGCCATAATAAAATCCTCCTTTTGTGGTTGTGGGTGGTTACAGGCTTTCGCCCTCGTTGCATGAATAATAGTCCGGGTCGCCGTACTGCGGCTTTTTCGGTGACAGTGCGCCGCTTGCCATGTCATGGGCGACAAGGGAAGTGTAATAATTGCCGATAGTGGACGGGGCGTTGAAAAGGGCTGCTTTCAGATATTGCTTGATGTTGCGGATTTTCGTTGTGTTCTCCCGCATACAGTCAAGCACAAAGCGGATATGCTCGCCGTCCAGTTTCATAAACTTAGATTTCACAAGCTCTGCCGGGTAGTCGTCCCCCGCAATCCGTACCCGCTTTCTGGCGGTGCATACGGTTTCAAGCATGAGGTCTACAATCTCGTCAAGCCTGTCACTGTCAAACTTCATGTCCTGTTTGAGAATGTCGTAGTCGATATTGTCCTTGATGATTTCCCGGTATATATCAACTGCGCTCTGTGCTGTCGCTTCCGTTCCTTTCCGTTCCGGCGGCGTAGCCGCTTCTCTGCAAGGAGAGGGGTTAGGGGAAAGGATAGGAATGGAATGGGTACTTTGTTCATCAGTAATTATTTTTTCTTTTTTTGGTAAGTCAGTTCTTTGTATATCTTTATTTAATTGCGTTGGATTTTCCAACGTAGGTTTTTCCAATGTTGGTTTTTCCTGTGTTGGATTATCCAATGTTGGATTTTCCAATGTTGGTAAATCCGGCGTAGGCGGCTGCGGCTGCTCGAATATCACATAGTCCGCGCCCCGCAAGCGTCCTTTCTCGTCGCGCTCCCTTGAACGGACGATATACCCGGCGCGTTCAAGCTCCTTAATGGCTTCGCGGATAGCGTCTATCTTCTCCCGGTTGATAAGGGATAAGCCTTTCAAGGTGTAGTCCCAATCTTCGGGGAGTGACAGCATTTGCGACAACAGCCCCTTTGCCTTTAGGGAAAGCTCCTTGTTGCGTAGGTGGTGGTTGCTCATTACGGTGTAGCCCTTGTTCCGTTCCACTCTGAAAACTGCCATAGTTCATAGCTCCTTTGCTTTGGATTTGTTACGCAGTAGAAGCGCGGTTTCGGGGAATAAGGTATAAATCCCTTGCCGCGCCAGATACACACCCGCAAAACCGCTTGTAGCAAGGCTTTTTCTGCCCCTACTGCGTAACAAAGGGCATGAAAAAAGCGGCGTTCCTGTTCTCCCATGTAGAGAGTAAGAAACGCCGCTTCTGCGTCGTATTCAGTTTTTAGTACAATACCCTGCTTGTCCGTCGCTCGAAAAACCTTGATTTTCCAGTGTTTTCAAAAGTATCGTTATCTAACGTCAGCTTTTGACAGACCAGAATTTATACGATTGATGGATGATGTCCGGACGGGAAAGATACAGGCTATCATCGTAAAGGATTTATCAAGGTTTGGAAGAAATTTTATAGAAACTGGATACTATATAGAAACCATTTTTCCGTGTTTGAATGTCCGGCTTATTTCTATCAATGATGAATTCGACAGCAGCAGGGCAGAAGATAGAAACAGCATGGTGATGCCGATAAAAAACATGATAAACGAAATGTATGCAAAGGATGCGTCAAAAAAGAGAGTGCTGTCTTTTGAAATGCACAGCCAACGTGGTGATATGAAAATCGCAAAAAGCATTTATGGATATTATGTTGATAAAGAAAAAAATCAGTTGAAGGTAAATCTAGAAACTGCTCCAATCGTGCAGGCAATCTTTCGCTGGTATCAGATGGGAAAGGGAACAGGTGATATTGTAAAGAGATTAAAAATGTTGGATATTATGACTCCATTTGCATATAAAGCAACACACGAAATTGAAATGGAGATTCCAGAAACAGACCGCTGGACTGGGGACAGAATCAAGACTATTTTATTAAATCAATCATATATTGGCTCTACTGTATATGGAAAAAGGAAAGCTGCAAAGTACCGGAATATGCCAGAGCATCATACCGACCCAAGTGAGTGGATTATCCATGAAAATACACATGAGGCTATTGTAGCAGAACCAGATTTTGAGGAAGTGCAGGAACGCTGGGAAAAGCGAAGTGATTTTATGAAGGAAAGTTTCAGACGTGGACGTAGCAGATGGGCAGGTGTGGAAGATAGTTTTCCTCAAAAAGTAAAATGTATGGAGTGCGGAACGACGATGACATATATGCGTTATACAAACTTTGGACAGTCTCAGGGAGTACGAAAGGGCTTCTATTATTGCAAAGAGTATGATGGTAAGCCGGGATATTGCAGACAGAAAGTTCATGAGGATTTACTGAAGATAACAGTCATGGATCAGATTCATCATATGATTAAGGTTATGTGTGATAAGAAAGAAGTTCTGGAAAAAATGAAGGAAGGAACTTGTGAAAAAGGTGAACTGGTTTCGTTAAGAGTGAAGATTCAGAATATGCAGTACCGACTTATGAAAGCGGAGGAGACAAGTGCAACGCTGTATGAAAACTTTGCCACAGGATTATTGGATGAGCAGGAGTATCTAGCATTAAAAGAGCATTATGTGCAGGAAAAAGAAAAACTTACAGAAGGCATCAATCAGGTACAGGTCAGAAAACGTATGGTTGAGAAAAGTATAGAAGAATTTCTGGAAGTTGAAAAGAATCTGGAACAATATCTGGATGATCGTTCATTCAATCAAAAGTTGATAGACGAGCTGGTAGATAAAATTTTTGTAAGTTCTAAAGGAATGATTGAAGTAAGGATGAAATGCTCAGATGTATTTCAAAAGGTAATGGAGATAATGGAGTGATGAATAATGGATATAATAGCATTTTATTTACGATTGTCGTTAGCAGATGGAGATCTTGGAAAAAACAATAAGGATGAAAGTAATAGTATAGAGAATCAGAGACTTCTTTTACAAAGTTTCGTAGAGTCTATGGATGAGCTGGATGGAGAAATTAAAGAATATATAGATGATGGTTACAGTGGGACAAATTTTAACCGTCCGGCATTTCAGGAGATGATAGAGGATGCGAAAAAGGGAAAGATAGATGTTCTGTTGGTGAAGGATTTATCCAGGCTTGGTAGAGATTACATTGGAGTTGGAGATTATCTGGAACAGATATTTCCAATCATGGGTGTCCGGGTAATTGCAATCAATTCACAGTATGACAGCAACAATTATGTTGGAAAAACAATGGGACTCGAAATGAGTATCACTAATCTGGTCAATACACTTTACAGCAGAGATCTTTCTAAGAAATATAAAAGTTGTATCCAGACAAAATGGAAACAGGGTGTATCTACTGGAGGAAGGATTCCATTTGGATATAAAAAAGCAGAGGACAGACAGTGGGAGATTGACGAGGAACCTGCAAAGATTGTGCGGATGGTCTTTGAATTGGCGATGAAAGACTATAATACAGCGATGATTGCTAATGAATTGAATGAAAGAGGAATACCTACTCCAGGAAAGTTTAGGGTTCAGAGAAATGAGAAAATAGCATGGAACAGAAAAGTAACAGAAGAAGAATGGCTCTGGGATACGAGAATTGTATGGATGGTACTTAGAAATTATGCGTATACAGGTGCCTTAGTTCAGGGAAAGACATCCCGTATTCGGGTAGGTGGTTCAGAAACACGAAGGACGAAAAAACATCAGCAGTTTATTACAGAGAATCATCACAAAGGAATCGTAACACATGAAGAATTTGAGTTGGCACAGCTTGTGATTGGAAACCAGAAACAAAAAGGGTTTGCCAGAGATGCAGGGTTTTCTTTGAAGGGAAAAGTAAAGTGCGGAAACTGCGGATTAAAAATGATGTATAACTATGGAGCAATGCCAGTGGTGTATTGTGGGCATACAGCAGCAGTTGGAAGTATGTCAACCTGTGATAAAACCAGATATTCAGCAGCCAAAATAGAAAGAATCGTGCTTGTAGCCTTACGAAAGCAACTGGAGATATTTCAAAGTATGGCAAAGATACTGGAAGAGGGTGAAGAAAAAAACAAAACAAATTTACCAGCAATGCAAAGAAATATGGAACAGGAATTAGAAAAATTGAAGGCGGAACGTATACGGCAGTACGAAGCATATGCTGAAGGTGTGGTGAATCAGGAGACTTATCTGAAGAATAAAAAAGATCTAAATGAAAAGATAGAAATAATACAGGATAAATATGAACAGATACAAGAAGTTACCAGTGTGGAAGATGACTTAATGAAAGATATAAGAACCGTAGAGAAAAATGCAGAAGAAGTAAATATTTTGAAAAAGATGACCAGACACATAGCTGAAACATTTGTAGAGGAAATCACGATTTATGATTCTGAGAAGATAGAGATAAGGTTTGTATTTGATGATTTGCTTATTGGAATGGCAGATAGGATCAAGAAGAAAACGGAGGACATCGCATAATGAAAAGTTTTATTACAAAAGGTATTTTACCGCTGTTGTTACTTGGAACAATTACCTGGCTTGGACAGTACATATTTATAGTAGATGGTTCGATTGACTGGTTCCGGTTTATGTTGGTATATGGTGTTCCAATAGGGATACCATATATGTTCATTATTATTCCGTCAAGATGGGATTTATCTGGAACAGTTGGCATGGCAGCTATGAGTGTGATTATCGGAGCTGTATTTGGTTTCATTGTTGCAATCGGGATTGCAGTACGAGCAGTCTGGTATGTAATTACATTTCCAGTGAGTGTTTTAATACGAAAGGGGCGAAGTAAAATATGAGTACAGGCGAGAACATTAAAAGAATCCGGAACATAAGAGGAATAACGCAGAAAGAACTTGGAATAGCAGTAGGGATTGGAGAAGAAAGTGCAGGACCGAGAATGGCACAGTACGAAACTGGAAAGCGTACTCCAAAAGAAAAAATGCTGAATAAAATAGCAGAAGTGTTAGAAGCTGATCCAAGAAATATTGCTATTCCGATTGGTTACAAGGAAGAAGATATGATATACAGGCTTCTTGTACTGGAAGATTATTTTCCAGAAATGAAGTTGGAGAGAAACTCTAAGACAGGAGATGTTGTAATCAACTTTCACAATAAAAAACTCAATGATTTTCTGTTTGCATGGGGAGTGATACGGGGAAAACGAGCAAGGGGGCTTATATCTGATGAGGAATATTTGAACTGGAAATATCAAATACAGATTTAAAGACAATAAAACCGCAGGCCAGAGAGCTTGCGGTTTTATTATGTCATGGCTTATACAGAAATACCGTCATAGAAAAGATGCTATGCTATGACGGTATTATGAATCATTTTCTTTTTTAAACGAAAATACATCATTAGGTGTACAGTGAAGAATATCACATAATTTTTCAATAGTGAGAACAGTGACATTTTGATTTTTACGAAGCTGATCGAGAGTGTGTTTGTCGATGCCCCGGTTGATGAGAGTATATTGAGAAATGCCACATTCCTTCATAGTTTTCCATAACGGACTATAATCAATCACGGTATCCCCGCCTTTCCTATGTTTTGGCATAAAATACCATTAATTCTAATTATAATTGTCGAATAAAATAAAAAATATGGTGGACATATTCACCATAAAGGATATAATCTTAACAAGACGTAATGTAAAATAAAGGGAAATATAGTAGAATATTGTAAGAGAAGGATGAAGGGTGTATGGGAGGAACTGTATAAGTGAATATTGAAAAATTTTATTATGATGAGCAGGAGAAAATGATTGAAGAAATGAAAAGAGAAATGGAAGAACACGATCAGTCATTATCTCCAGAAGAACGGGAAAAAGAACGTAAAAAGTCATTGCAGGAAGCACGGGCAATCATGGAAAATGCAGAGCAAAAGAAAAGAGAACATTACCAGATTGTCAATGCTGCAAAATATCAGAGATTTGTTTATTTATCGGAACAGGCTATGCAGTTTTCAAAAATCTCCGGATGCAATATAAAAGTTCAGACATTTCCAGATATGTCGGCACTTATAAAACTGCAGACAGGATGTATTTGGCTTCTCAGTGACGGAGAAACAGCACTTGAAGATAAGGAAACTATGCAGTGCTTACTTAATGAAGCTGACTGGGTTTATATAGGAAACTCTGATCGGGACGGAAAGAATATGCTTGAACTGGAATTTAGGTTTGAACTGGCAGAAAAGCTGAAGAAAGCAACTATTTAGGAAAGACTGTTTTCAGTTCACTTTTGCTGTGGTAAAATATTTATGAAGTTCATATCAGTGAAAAGAAAACGGAGGACGGAAAGATGTTCGATGCCATTCACCATATAGCAATTATAGGAAGTGATTACGAAAGATCAAAACACTTTTATGTAGATCTGCTGGGGTTTCAGATAATCAGAGAAAATTACCGGGCAGAGCGTGACGATTATAAGATTGATCTGGCATGTGGGCAGCAGGAAATAGAATTGTTCATTATAAAGAACGCTCCAGCTCGTGTAAATTATCCGGAGGCTCTTGGATTAAGACATCTGGCGTTTAAAGTGAAGAGTGTGGACGATACCGTAAAAGAATTGAATGAGAAAGGAATTGAAACAGAACCAGTACGATTTGATGATTATACTGGAAAGAAAATGACCTTTTTCCATGATCCAGATGGACTTCCGTTGGAAATTCATGAGTAAAGAGAAATGTGTAAACGAAAAGAAAGAGACAGGTGCAAATAAACATCTGTCTCTTTTTGTACTCACTTTTATTTATCTGAATGACGTAAACAGTTCTTTGTAAATGTGGCTGCTTTGAGCATTTTTTCTTTTTCTTCTTCTGAGCAGTCAGAGGATAATTCAAGCCACATCTGATCGGCAGAAGAAAGAGGAAGAACAGATTTCTTAGAGTCAGTGGATATGGGGTTATCGGAATGAATACTTGAATTATTATCTAATAGCCTGTTCTGGATTTCTGCTAAAGCCTTTTCCTGTTGTTGAATATCCATGTCTTTTATATCTTCTACGGAAAGATGATACATTCTTAAAATAGAGTTTATATATTTATTTTTGAAATGTAGAAAAAGAGTATCATCGGATAATGATGGGGCTGATTCTTTCGTAGTAGTGATTTCTAAATCTGCCTGATTTTCCATTTTAAAGAGTATCGAAAGTAAGTCTGATACGGATTCAATGTCAAAATCCATAAAGATATTTACACTGATCTCAAGTGCAGCGGCAATTTTCAATAGTTGTTCGTACTTGGGATTTCGTTCATTGGCTTCATACTTGCGGAGAGTGCTGAAACTGATTTCTGCTTCCTGTGCAAGTTGTTCCTGTGTCATATTACGAGCCAGCCGAAAATATTTGATTTTTTCTCCTGTATTCATAGGCAAAGTCCTCCAATGAAAAAAGTATACCATATTTTCAGAAGAAAGTGCCACAAAAGTTTCAGAAAAATATTGACAGATACAAATGTGACACTTATAATAATGATAGATACAAAAGTAACACTTAACTGACAGAACAGACACAAAAGTACAAGTAAAATTACACCTAGCTGTCACCAAAATAAAAGAAAAAATGGTTCAAAAACTCGTCAGTTAAAGTTAAGTGACACATAGGTACATCATTACTGAAGAAAGGGTAGAGTAGATATGGCAGAGATTATTTTTGGAATTGATCATGGAAATGGAAATATGAAGGGAAGCAATGTAGATTTTCCATGTGGATTGGTTAGATATACTTCTGAACCTGGAAGATTTATGAATGAGGACATTCTTGAATATCAGGGAACATTTTATACATTGTCAGAAACCCGGATGCCTTTTAAGGCGGATAAAACTGTGGATGAAGATTATTTTATTCTCACATTATTTGCATTAGCATTAGAAGCCAAGAGCAGGGGAATTACTTTATCTGGAAAGGATATTGTACTTGGAATTGGACTTCCACCGGCAGATTTTGGACAGCAAGCTCCTGGATTCAAGAGATATTTTATGGAACATTCCAAGCATGGTATCTCCTTTAAGTTTAACGGAAAATCGGTTAACTGTTATCTGAAAGATACATTTGTGAGTCCTCAGAATTTTGCAGCGGTTATGTGTTATAAAGCAAGTCTGTTCAAACAGTACCGGACAGTTAACTGCATTGACATTGGAGATGGAACCGTAGACTTGCTGGTAATCCGGAAAGGGCAGCCAGATTTATCAGTCAGAGTCAGTGATCGTTCCGGTATGGCAATCCTCCGTTCGGAAATTTCCAATGTAATTCAGCAGAACTTTGGTATTCATCTGGAATCTTCCGATGTAGAACAGGTGTTAATGCAGGAGGCAACCATTTTGGATGAAGAAGTAATCAGAGAAATTCAGAAAATGGCAGAGGACTGGATGCAAAGAATTACAAATAAACTTCATGCGTATGTACCGGATTTCCGAACTAATCCAGCAGTATTTCTTGGTGGAGGAAGCCTGTTATTGAAACCACAGATTGAGAAATCGCCGGATTTTAAATACATAGAGTTTATTGAGGATGTCAGAGCAAATGCAATCGGATATGAGAAGTTGACAGCAATGCGTCTCCAGAAAAGATAAGGGGGTGCAGATGTGGGACAGATACGAGTAGTATTGATATTCAATGAAGATAATGAACGGCAGAAAGAAATCGGAGAATATCTAAAATCTCAGAAAAGATGCAAAACGGCACTGATTACAGAATTAGTATATGCCTGGCTACATAAAGAACATAAAGGTGCTTCTTCCTATAATAATGTAAATGTCGGTGTAGAAGAATTAAAACGGCAGCTACTGGAGGATAAAGAGTTCATGCAGCAACTCAAAGTAGGTATAAATATGGAAGGGGAATCAGAAAAGGAACAGGAAGAAGTGATGAATGATGGAATGGATATGGATGAAGAAATGATGATGGCAGGACTGTCGATGTTTGAGAATGATTTTTAGAAAATCATATATAACATAATAAGCAGGAGTGTTTATAGAAAATAGCAGCATTATGTATAGAAGATATACAGTGTTGCTATTTTGTGTTAATATAAAAATAGAACTTTGTGGCAGAAATATAAACGATTACATGAGTAGGAGAAGATATATGATAAAATTTCCGTTGTATGTTACGCTAGATACAAATATTTTTGATTCTAATAAATTGGATTTTAGCAAGGACAGTACATTGAGTTTACTTATCAATTATGTTGAGACAGGAAAAATAAAGATTGTATTGAGCAATATTGTTGTCAAAGAAGTTGAAAAACATATTGTAAGGGCAAGTGAAGATATATGTTCCGCATTTCGAGGATTAAGGAAAGAGGTGCTGAAAATAGTATCTAAGGGTCTCTTAGAGCAAATGGGGGTAAAAACGGATTTGTTGTTGCTTGATAAGGAGAAATATCAAGAGAAGAGTTTAGATGTGTGGAGAAAATTTTTGGAGAATTTAAACCCTGAAATACTAGATTTGTCATTGATAGATTTGAATGATATAGTTGATGATTATTTTGATATTAAACCGCCATTTGAATCTGGAGAGAAAAAAAGAAAGGAATTTCCAGATGCGTTTATTGCAAATCAGATTCGTAAAAGATTTGGTAAGGATGAGGTAATTGCGATTGTATGCAACGATAATGGATTAAAAAAAGCTTGTGGTAATTCCCAAAATCACATTTTTTATAAAACATTAGGTGAATTATATAATGCAATAAATATTCAGGAGACAGAATATAAGAATATTCTTCAAGAAATTAATTGCCTGATTGTAAATTACATTCCTGAAATTCAAAATATGTTAAAAAATGAGGATTGTGTTGAAGTTCATGGGTTGTCATATGATAAAGATGGTATAGAAAGTGGATTTGATTATAGCGATATTGAGGTTGTATCTGTTAAAAACATAAGTTGCTGTGTAAGAACTATTGATGAAATTACAGATGAAATAGCATGGGCTACATTATTGGGTACGGTAGATATGGAAGTGGCATGTTCTTATGAAGATTATGGCAATGCAATATGGGATTCTGAAAATAAAGCATATTTCTATTTGGAAACGAGAACAAATCTTGAGAAACATATAGCAAGATTTGCATTGAGAATCGAATTAAATCGTAAAGAAAACAGTATAAGAATTATTCCATTTAAAATAATCTTAAATGGAGATACATTGTGTGATTGGTTTGAAATAACCGAAGATAATGATGATGAAATGGATATAATAAATCAAGAAAGAGAAGATGTAGGACTATGTTCATTAGATTGCTATGATGATTATTTAGATGAAAATTTGATAGAATCATCATTTATGAATGATATTGTGAGAGAATTTGAAAAAATAAACAAGCTATACGAAGAGTATGAGGAAATAGCGATAGTATATGATGAACTTCTATCAGTTATTAAGGACGCAGAATCATCAGAGGTTATAAAAAAATTATCGTTTGCTCTAAAAGATGTTGAGGGATTTCCAACTCCGTATAATGTAAATGATATAGATTCTGAAGAAAAAGATGCGATTGTTTTATGGGTGGATCAATCGTACGAAAGATTGTGTAAACTTAGTGAACAGAAAAGCTTACCAGATAACTTTATATATGGGGATACAATAGAAATACATAACGGACTGGAAACATATCAATTAAATATTGGCGAGTTTTCTGGAATGGCAACAGCTGGAGATCAAGAGGATATTGACTTATCAATAGAAGATCAAGAGGGAAATATTATAGCCAAGGGACGAGTGAGTCTTACAGTAGGATATATTGAGTTTGATGAAGAGGGTAATGCTGGTAATGGGTTAGCGGATAGCATAGAATATTATCACAGTGACATTGTAAATGGACTGGAAACCATTGCAGAATCTATTAAAAAAGATATAACAAATGAATGGAGCATTGCTAAAAAGTTCGAGGTAATGATTGCAGAAGAATAAATTATACAAAATAAAGGTGCTTTAAGAACGCAAGGAAGCAAGAACGCAAGGCGATATGACAAGAGTGCAGAGACACAACAATCTCTGCACTCTTGTTATTTTCCTGGCTTATAATTACGCAGTGCCGCCTTGGTTGATTTTATTATTTCCAGCAAGAAATCTTTTTCCTGTTTGGAGCAGTCACTTGTCAATTCTTTAATATCAGCATCAAATTGTGAAATGAGTACCGGCGTATTGTCATAGAGCAGCTGATCTACGGTGGTGTCGAGGATTTGTGCAATACTGAGTAAAGTAGAAAGGCTCAGCTTGGTATGTCCATTTTCTATGGTACTGATATAGGTCGGTGTAACGTCAATCATATTTGAAAGGGTTTCTTGGGTCATCTTTTTTGCCAGACGAGCAGAACGAATTCGCTTTCCGATTGCAATATAATCAATATCTACTTCCAAAGTGTCACCTCCCAAACTTTAACTGAATGTTGATATTTTGCGGAAACTTTAACTGATAATTGATATTTCTTATTGTATTCCCAAATAAGTTATATTATAATTAAGTATAACTAGAAGTTTAAAAGAAAAGTATATTAATACTAGAAGAATGGGCGGGTTAGATAAATTTGAAATGGGATAATTCATTCATCGGAATTGAATATTATTCCAATGTGAAATCTTCAAGTGTTGAATGGATATGGTATCCATACATTCCTTGTGGGAAGATTACAGTATTGCAGGGAGATCCGGGGGAAGGAAAGTCAACCTTGATTCTTCATATAGCTGCGATATTGACTAAAGGTGCTACTTTGCCAGATGGAAATAAGATACAGAATCCGATGACGGTGATTTACCAATGTTCTGAGGACAGCAAGGGTGATACGATAAAGCCAAGGCTGGAAAGAGCTGGTGCTGATTGCCGTAAAGTAGCGTTTATTAAAGACGATGATGGGGATTTGACACTGGATGATGAGCGTATAGAACTTGCAGTAAAAATGACTGGTGCAAAGCTACTGGTGCTGGACCCGATACAGGCTTTTATAGGAAAGAATGGGAATATGCAGAGTGCTGTCAGAATGAGAGAAACAATGACAAAGCTGGCAAACATTGCATCAGAATATGCCTGTGCGGTTGTTTTAGTTGGGCACATGAATAAAACCAATGGGGGAAAGAACATATACAGGGGACTTGGAAGTATAGATATAGCGGCAGCTGCAAGAAGTGTGTTGTTGGTTGCTAGAGATAAGGATGAGCCTTCAAAACGATATATGCTTCCAATTAAATCAAGTCTTGCTCCAGAAGGGGAACCGATAGCTTTTGAATTGGATCGAGATAGAGGTTTTTCGTGGATTGGCAAATGTGATATAGATATAAATGAGTTGGCAGCAGGACAGAAATCTTCTGCCAAGAAAGATATGGCAGTCAATTATTTGCATACGATTCTGGCGGAGAATGATGTAGCGAGCGTAAAAATCTTTGAAGAGATGAGCCGGTATGGATTCTCAAAAAGAACTGTACAAAATGCAAAGAAAGAAGCAGGAATCCAGGCATATAAAAAGGGAAATGCATGGCATTGGCACATGGAGAGGGGTGCAGCAGATGACGGAACAGGAGAGATATGCTGTAAGCCAGGAAGAACGGAAAGAGAAGATTCGTGCCAGATATAAAGGTGTAGATCGTAGCGAATTGGAGTTTATTCCGGCAAAGCAAAAAGAGAAGCTATTTGAAGATACAGGAACGAAGCGAGTTTGTGCCTATTGCCGTGTTTCTACTGATGATGTTAACCAGACTTCATCCTATGAGTTACAGAAAAATCATTATGAGGACATGATTAAGGAACATCAGGGGTGGGAATTAGTCGGGATTTATGCTGATGAAGGAATATCTGGAACGTCCTTGCAGCATAGGGATGAATTTAACCAGATGATAGAGGACTGTAAGGCAGGGAAAATAGACCTGATTGTTACAAAAAGTGTTTCCAGATTCGCCAGAAATATTGTGGACTGCATTGCAAAGGTTCGTGAACTGGCAAATATGCGGCCGCAGGTGGGAGTATTTTTTGAAACAGAACATATTTATACATTGGATAATACCAGTGAAATGATGTTGGCGGTCTTATCGGCAGCTGCACAGGAAGAATCTCATACGAAGAGTGAGATTATGAACATTTCCATAGAGCAGCGTTTTTCCAGAGGAATCTTTCTTACACCTAAATTGTTAGGATATGATATTGGTGAAGATGGAAATCTGGTGATTAATGAGGAAGAAGCGGAAACAGTGCGTTTATGCTATTATTTGTTTCTTAATGGGTTTCCAACAGCGGAAATTGCAGACATACTGACGCAACTAAAGAGAAAGACAAAACCGGGAAATACCAAGTGGTCAAGTAGCAGCATAGTGAGTTTGCTGAGAAATGAACGATATTGTGGAGATGTACTTTCCAGAAAAACATTTACACCAAATTATCTTGACCATAAGGCAAAGAAAAATCGTCATGATCGTAACCAGTATAGACAATCTGATCACCATGAAGCTATTGTTGATAGGGATATTTACAATGCAGCACAGAAGATGCTAACTGCAGCCAGATATGCTAAGAAGGGATTTCCGTTTCCAAATTTAAAAGTGGTGGATGAAGGAGCATTAAAAGGATTTGTTTCTGTCAACCGGTCATGGACAGGATTTACTGGGGAAGATTATGAAAAAGCAAGTCAGAGTGCCTATTATGATCAGACAGATATAGATGATACTGAAAAAGAAGAAAGAAAAGACAGTGGCTTCGATTTATCAGGATATGAGATTGTCCGGGCACAGTTCTTTTCTACCAGATTGAATCCGGCAATGACAATTTCAGAAGAAAAGGTTACGTTTAATACTGCCTGTCTGAAAAAATTTGAAAATGTGGAATATGTTGAAATACTATTCAATTCCGTTGAAAAGTGTATTGCTGTAAGACCATGTGATAAAGATGATATAAACGCAGTAAAATGGGGAACGATACGAAACGGAAAATGGGCGGTTTTGCCGAAAAGCTGCAAGGGTTTTTCAGAACCATTATTCGACTTGATGAACTGGAATGATGAATGTAAATATCGCTTTAGAGGGCAGTATTCAAAGGAAAATAATGAGCAAATCTTATTATTCGATTTAGAAGAACCAGAAGTAATTAAACATGAAATAATTCAGGAAGATTTACCAGATGTTAATATATCAGAATGTGTAAAAGATACAGAAAATAAAACAAAGAAGATTGTCAGAACACTTTTTCCGAAGCAATGGAAGAATCATTTTGGATGTCGGACAGAGGAAGTTGTTCTTTTACATAGAGTTAAGTATTGTGGAAATTGGGATGTGCTGCGTCCAGCTAAAACAGTAGAAGGAATGGAGGTTATATCGGAAAATCTTTTGAAAAAGCTGGATAATGAAGCACAGAACATGATAGAGAAAATGAGGTGTGCAGTATGAGTGAAATGATGATGCGTCAGGCTAATAATGATAATACGGAAAATGTAGATCAAAAGGCACTGGAACTGGCACAGGACTTTAGTTATGATGGGTACCAGGTTGTAAGAAGGGAGCTTTTTGCCCATTTACGGGAACCGGCGGTCGTAATACGGAGAGATAGTGTGACATTTAATACTGCTTGTATTGCGGGGTTAGAGGATGCAGTCTATATTCAGATTTTGGTGAATCAGGATAATAAAAGAATGGTAGTGCGTAAATGTGAAGAAAATGATAAGGATGCTTTGCGTTGGTGTATTGCGAAATCAGATAAAAGAAAAAGTAGAAAAATGTCAAACAAATTATTCTCAGCCATGATGTATGATATGATGGGATGGGACACGGATTGCCGATACAAGATTTTGGGACACAAGATAACGCATGAAGATGAGACTATGTATATCTTTGATTTATTAGAAACAGAGATTTTCATGGATACTAAGAGAAAGAAACAGGTAAAAACAGAATCTTCAGCAAAGGAAACGACAGTTTCTACATCAACGGATCAGACACCAGAGCAGCAACAGGATGAAATTGCAGCGAAAGTGGCTAGAAAGCTGAACAGAATACCATTTTATCCAAAAGGATGGAAGGATTCTTTTGGTTTGCCAGTAGAGGAGCATAAAAAAGCATTGGAAACTAATTTAACAGACGGCTATATAGAATTTTCATCGGCAAGGTGATAGAAGAATAGCACTCATTTTGAAAGGAGGAGTGCAAATGTCGAAAATCACAGCAAACATCACAGGGGTATCTCTGTGCCAAAAAACAGGAACAATAAGAATTTTTCGATCAACAATAAAAGAATTAGGTGATCCGAAGTATATTCGCTTCTTATTTAATCCGGAAAAGAGGACACTGGCAGTTCAGTCAGTGAAAAGAAAAGAAGCGGAGTGCTTTCGTGTGCCAGAATATAATCCAAAGGACTGGGATTTTAAAATATGTAGTATTCAGATGCAGAGAATAATCTGGAAAGTGTGCGGATGGAGTGAAAATGCTACATATAGAATAGCAGGAACACATTATCCAGAATATAATCTGGTGGAATTTGACTTAAAACAGGCTGTTGTCGTGCAAGTTGGGGAAAGTGAATAGAAGAAAAAACGAAGATTATAGGACTTCTGAGAAATCAGAGGTTCTTTTTTATGCTTATTTTGAGGGTGATTTAATAATCTTGTGCTTTATGAGCTAACTTTGAAAAAAAGTTGTTCCTATATTGACATTAGCAGGAACCAGGCCACCACTGATATCGGAAACAAACCTCTATGAACTGCATCACCGGGCACGATTGGCGATAAAGCCGGGGATTACGGGAATGTGGCAGGTTAGTGGGAGAAGTGATATTACGGACTTTGAGGAAGTGGTGAGACTGGATCGGGAATATATTGAGAATTGGGATATTGGGATGGATTTGAAGATATTGCTGAAGACGGTGATGGTGGTGATTAGGAAGGATGGATCTGTGTGAGGATATGATGATAATGGCGGACGGGAAGAACCTATCCGCTGTTTTGTGTGGAGAAAATGGAGAAATGTCTACTCAACAAAATCAGTTGAGGTCTGATGGTCTATGGTGGAGTTGAATATACATACAAATATAAGCACTTTTGCATGTTGGTTTATTCGCACTGGTTTATTACCTCAGTTCTCATGGATTGATGGATTCCCTGGTTCCTTAAAGGGGAGTCTCTTGAGGCAGTATATGCAAAACATATCCACTATCCATTGTATTATGTTGAAAAAATCGGTGTAACCGGGAATGTTGGAGTGGATAAAAGCTGGAAAAACGAATAAAGACCGAGGTGTTTAATTATAGCATGAGAACAGAAAAAGCATTAAAGAACTCCATAAGCGGAGTTGTATCATACATCCTTCTTGCACTGATTGCGTTTGTTGTTCAGCGTGTGTTCAAGGACTGTCTGGGAAAGGAATTCCTGGGAATTAATGGATTATTTACAAATATTATGTCGGGGCTTGGGATAGTAGAGTTGGGGTTTGAAAGGCCTGGCTCTATGAAGTACAACTAAGAAGGATAAAGTAACGATAAAAGATCTATAAAAGAAGAATAAAATCGGATATAGAGTGGAAAGAGAGAAGAAAAAAGCCACCAGTGAAGGTGGCAGTAGTTTATTTGTAAAGTTGTTCTATAAGATAGTCAATGTCTGTTGAATATAAAGGTTTAATGCCTTGACTATAAAGATCGAGATAACGTTGACATTCATTAACAATTTGTTTGCTGTTCTTATCAATAATGGTTTGAATTAAAGTAGCAAAGCGGTTTCCATCTGTACGGTAGCGGATAAGGTATTGCTTTGTGACAGGAAACATTTTTATGTAATGTAAACCATGACGGTTTTTGGGTCTTGTCTGTGGACGAGATGGTAATGCAAAATCTTCTTACAAGTAAGCGATACTCTACGCTTTGAAGCACCCCGTCGCTTGCGGAAGTTAAACATACACGTTCATCATATTCTAGCCGTGATGACCGGCAAGCTTTTGACTCATTTATAGTATACTCAAAAATCATTCAAAATGCAACATTAAAAAAATTATATATTGGGGTCAGACATCATGAAATATACTGCGTTCATTGATTCAGCCGTGGCAGATAGCATCAGGGAACTGGAGAAGAAGGGGGATGACCTGTCAAAAGCGGGTGTGACCATGCTAGGGAATGTGGATGGAAAGAGCATGGTGGAGCAGATGAGTCCCCGGTTTTTGGAGTTCGTGATAGATGCGTATAGGAGTTTACGGTGGAGCAAATCCTTGTTGGATTGTGCTACACAATTTTTAAGGGAAAACGAAAATAGCCGCCACTACTGCCAATAGTGACGGCTTAACGTAAGTTAAGTAATTCATTATTGAGGGTAGCCGTTCCTTTTGCTATGAACGCTCTAAAAAGAACAGAGACCGAAAACACATTCACACAAGAAAATCCGTTCTCTAAACACATACACAAAATATAGCCATTTTGAAAGGCCTATCCTGTATAGGTCTATTAAACTATACCATAAATTCTGCAATAAGGCGATATAATTTTTTACTATTTAATTTTAATGCATACAGATATAATTCATTTAAGTTGACGCTAAGTTCCCAACATTGATATTATAATAGATTAGATGTTAAAAATACTGTTATTCGGATTTTTGTCCAGAACTCTTTTCAGACACTTTCTGGTCCGGATAATAGTATTTTTTTGTTTGAATTTAATAAAAATATGGAAATCCAGATAAATTTTTGGTACAATTCATTTATAAACGATAAAAAGAACATATATATATTACTTCTGTCATCGTAACATATCAGGAGGAGAAAAGTTTATGAAATTGTATATTTCGTTAGCTTAGAATGATTATTCCGGGGCTTTCTTGGAACGGAATATACAGAAATCACTGAAAAAATCATGCATTATTTTATTGATGCTGGGAAATTTATCAGTTCCCGCATTTCAGGCATTGGCTGCTGAAAATGATACTTCAGGCACAGAACAGCCAGTGCCAACATTAACGCCTTCCCCTGTTCCGATAAGAGAGCTGGTTACGAAGGGAAATAAAATATACTAAGAAGATTTTTGAAATGAGGTGTTTCTATGGCGAGCAGAATTGCGGTGATTGGAATTATAGTTGAAGAGCCTGATTCTGTGAAAGAACTGAATCAGATTCTTCACGAATATGGTGAATATATCATAGGAAGAATGGGAATCCCATACAGACAGCGTGGTGTTAATATTATCAGCGTGGCGATGGATGCACCCCAGGATATGATTAATGCAATGACAGGAAAAATCGGGCGGCTTGCAGGGATTTCTGCAAAAGCAGTTTGCTCAAAAAAGGCAGAAAACATATAACAAGAGGGGATTACATAGTGTCAGCAGATTTAAAAATGTTAGAGAGTATCCAAAATACGCAAAGTATTTCAAGGGAAGAATTGGATGCGATTTTACAGACACAAGATTCCTTCCTGATACAGGAACTTCATAAAAAGGCACAGCAGACAGCGACACAGATCTATGGAAATAAAATATATATTCGCGGGTTGATTGAATTTACTAATTATTGTAAAAATAACTGCTATTACTGTGGAATCCGCAACGGCAATACAAAGGCAGACAGATATCGCCTTACAACAGAACAGATTCTATCCTGTTGTAAAACCGGATGGAACCTTGGATTTCGTACATTTGTATTACAGGGAGGAGAGGATCCCTATTATACAGATGTGAAAATCTGCCAGATCCTTCAGGAAATTAAATCAAAATATCCGGACTGTGCAATAACCTTATCCATTGGTGAGAAGAGCGAAGAAAGCTATCAGGCATATTTTAATGCCGGAGCCGACAGATATCTGTTAAGGCACGAAACTGCAGATGAAGAACATTACAGAAAACTCCATCCACAACAGATGTCTTTAAACAACAGAAAAAACTGCCTGAAAGTTCTGAAAAAAATTGGCTATCAGACCGGTTGCGGATTTATGGTAGGATCACCGGGACAAACGATAGACACCTTTTATCAGGATCTTCTGTTTATTAAAGAATTGAAACCTGAAATGGTTGGCATCGGACCTTTTATTCCTCATAAGGATACTCCGTTTGCAAATCAGCCTGCAGGGACACTGGATCTGACATTGAGATTATTATCAATCATCAGACTGATTCATCCACATGTTCTTCTGCCAGCGACAACTGCACTTGGAACAATTGATCCTAAAGGAAGAGAGAAGGGAATTCTGGCTGGCGGAAACGTCGTAATGCCTAACCTTTCTCCGGTTAATGTCAGAGATAAATACAAACTTTATGATAACAAAATCTGCACCGGTGACGAAGCAGCAGAATGTAAGGCCTGTATGGCAGCAAGAATGAAGAGCATTGGTTATGAAGTAGTGACGGACAGAGGCGATTATAAGGTCTGAATGTAAAGCTGATTTTTCTGAAGATCCAGAATGTTTTACAAAAAGAGTCACTTCTGAATAACTTAAGCATCCGCAGTATGTGGAATATAAAACTGAATATAGAAAAATAAAAACTAATCGGAAAGCAGTTGATAAGAAAGCTCCTGACCGAAAAGAAAGGAAAAAGCCTATGTATAATCCAAAATCATTAAAAGCAGAAGAATTCATTTCCGACGAGGAAATCCGGGAAACCCTTGCCTACGCTGACGCAAACAAGGAGAATGTGGAACTGATCGATCAGATTCTTGCGAAAGCAAAAGAATGTAAAGGTCTTACGCACAGAGAAGCGTCTGTTCTTCTTGCCTGTCCAATTCCTGAGAAAATTCAGGAGATGTATGATCTGGCAGCGGAGATCAAGAAAGAATTCTACGGAAACAGAATCGT
>OLQK01001035.1_pt1 | contig 21149 bp, 20 predicted proteins | sample 1672501 | NCBI WGS metagenome assembly OLQK01 (sample SAMEA3136693, study PRJEB25190) | human gut metagenome | biome: human gut; feature: human-associated habitat; material: faeces | place: Austria | collected 2013
GTGCAAAAGACCTGGTCATCTTCATAATTTATGGCACTTCGGATCGCAATCAACCCAATAGTAAGGGCTAGTGGTTTTCTGTATCAATCGCCGTATATAGAGAGATGCGGCGATGCATACAAATATTGGGATTTCATTCTGCAGTTATGATATACTTCGTTGCGATGACGGATTCTCGCAGAGTTACGTCATCTATGCCGGCGATCTCCCGAAATGTCGCCGGCGTATTTTTTTTAACTGCAAATTCAGAATACTTTTATACAGTAAACCAGTAAAGAGAAGGCGCGTTTAATTCCATCGAAGTGGGGATTGGTCGAGAAGTAAGAAATAAATTCGTCTCTCGTTAAATGGAACTAATTTTCTGACGATTTATCGTAGAAGCGATCTTTCGATGGTCTGGTCACCTAGATGTGATTTCGTTGCGCGAGAATCGCAATCTCCAACACCACAGAAAATGGAAATGCCGGGCTCCTCCGAAGGAACACCGGCAACGGCGAATATATTCAGATTCTTAACGGAGACGTCCAGTTTGCGGGCACCCTTTTGCCGCGGCTTTGCTGTAGAACTCTACGGTGAATCTCCCATTCAGTCAAACAATTCCTCATCGGGAACCGAATCGGGATCGATGGCGCGGTATTCGGCATAGGCTTCATTCCCCATGGCATCTTTCAAGATGACGCCGCTCCGGTCGCCTTGCCGGATGCGTTCTGCCGCCGTCGCGTAGAACTGACGCTCGCACAAATAGGCCAGCTCAGCCTACATCTTCTCGTACGTTTGATAGTCCAAGATAACGGTATCTATCTCGTTATGATCAGACACAAACTGCGGCATGCTTTTTGTGCGTTTGCGGACCTCGGAAAACTTTTTACTTACAGTGGTAGCCGAAACGATCTGGTCCTTCCCGAAGGTAGGCTTGTTCATCATACCCACATCCATTCCTGCATTTTTTCATCTATTATATGCTTCATTTTAATAGTATACAATAATGCATAAAATAGCGCGTAATCTAGTATTCACTAGAATACGGAAAGATTAGCAGCATAGATTCATACAATTTGTTTGAATCATAGCGCTAAACAGGACGGCTTGTATTTTGCATCGAAGTGGGGGATTAGTCGTAAAAGTATTTCTCGATTCGCCTGAGAGCTCCCAAGCTGAATATTCTGACTAATCATGCACAAGTTCAATGTCGAGCTCATCGGCAACCGTGCGATAACGATCAGCCACATGGCATAGGAGGCTTGACAGCCATTCGGCGCTCCGATCGCGAATGATTTTCTCACGCTCCTCGGGTGTGAGGTCGGTGAAGCATACGTTCTCAACCTTGTCGTCCCGCGTTACTCGGAAATAGCAACCGTCGAGGTTACGCTTAACGGGGTAGTCCATAAGCTCTCCTTGTCAATTCAGGTTTTGTATGTTCGCATGATAGCGTGATCAAGAGAGTAAATGCGAGATTTTGAAGTTGATTATCCTGAAGTCGCACGTGTATCTGTTACGCATTTGGTATGTAAAATATGCATACATAATGTGTATCTGGTAGCATGGAAGCTCCATCAATCACGCGAGGCTAGTAGGTTGATCTGAATCAATGAGGATACCAATCGACAAGAATATTCGAGACATGCTCGTGGAAGAATCGCAACGTATGGAGGGGGGGGGAACCCAACGGCGGATGAGCTTGCTTGTGTTGTAGAACGCGCCTTTGAGATATCGAGACGAAAAAACAAGGATCTTCAAGCTGAAGGTATCAAGCGCGCGAGGCAACGAGATGTAGTATTGGGCGCCCAAAGAAGGCGAAACCTAAAAATTGGCCCGATATATACGAAAAGTGCGTATCGGGATTTCTTTCGCAAAATGACGCATCAAAGCTTTTGGGTATATCACGAACAACCCTTAATAAGTGGCTAAAAGAAGAGAAGGAGAAATCCAGAGCAACTGAAGAATGAACAGCTCTGAAATGAGATGGAGGCAGCGGCTGCCACCTCCATCGCTTATCTCTTTGCTACCTCGAGATTATCGATGCAATGATGCGCGACGCGCCATCAAAACACCTGTGCCAGCAACAATCAATAGGCAACCAACAAGGGGCGCTATAGGACTGTCGCCCGTCGCAGGCAACTTCGTTGTCGGGGCGGGCCGGGCTGCAGGATCGCGCATGTCCACCTTCTCGATGGCAATCGAATCCTCACCAGGGTCGGTCGGGTCTGCCGGGGCGGGTGTGGGGTCTACAGGAACCGCCGTCGGCGTGTTGACGAAATCAACCTGCACGAACCCGCCTTCTGCCAGCACGCCATTTGCCGTTTCAGGAATCGTTACTTCGTAGCCTTCAGTCTCAGCCTCGGTTACGGTATAAGCAACAGGCGCAAGCTCGGTGTTTGTTGCGCCGTCGACCAGCGTGCACGCCGGCAGACCGGTCGCCGTGACGTTCTCTCCATCGCACAACGTGAACGTCGCCACACCGTCCACGAACGTCAGATCCCCAAACACACCGTTCACACTGGTATCACTCAGCTCGATCGTGAACTCGAATTCCTGGTCAGGTTCGGCATTTTCCCCTTCGACGGTCTTCGAGACAGTCAGATTACCCGCTTGCGGATAGCTAACCCAGTACATACCATCCTTGAACCAGGTGAACGTCTTGATCAGGTTATCTGGGTCGATGCCCGTGATGTTGAGGACATTGGAACCTTCCGCATTGGCGTTAGCCACCAATTCCCCGATGTAGGCCGTACTGCCATCGGGATTCGTGCCCCAATCGACGTCGAAATCGTCCACTCCCGTCAAGGCCCAACCTCCCTGGGAGCCCTGTGGCACCTGGTAAGCGGTATAGAAGTCAATCGTACCGGGTTCTTCAGCTTCAACGTAAAAGCTTCCCATCCCAAACGTGTTGCTATTCAGCACATCGGACACGGTCTCTCCAGCTTCACGCAAGTTGACCAGCCCAACTACAGCGTTCGTTAGCTGATTTCCGCGTACGTCGGCTTTGAGTGCGCCCGTGTTCGTCTGGTCCTGAACGACGACTTTGCAGCGTAAGACGTCGCCACCAATCACCGTATTGTTCGCAAAAGTCAACACGCCGGCATCACCCGTACCGCCGTAATAGCCATGCAGGGCGAACGAGCAGCCTTCAAACGTGTTACTCGTCACGCTTGCTCCGCTCATCAGAGTGCCGTCGCCGTACATCGATACAGCTTCCTTCAGATTGCTGAAGGAGCAATTCTGTACAGAGAACTGCGTGGTCCCTGTGTTGATGAACACGCCGCTGGCGCTACCCGAGCCGGCGAACGTGCATCCGATGACCGAGAGGTTGTTGCCCCTCACGCCAGATTCGGTGTAGTTCGAAACCGCAGCGACATACCAGGGGTTCGTCTGTGTTCCCACTGTAAAGGTGAGACCCTCGAGCGTCACGTCGTTTGCCTCCCTGATAGACACACCGCCCGTGTCAGGGAACCCACCGCTGGTTGCAACAGGAGCATCAGAGCTGTTCACTGTGCTCACAATGACATTCGCGCCATTGGCCGCCTGCACTGTCAGACCATTCAGACCGTTCAATACCGTAAAGCGACTGTAATTACCACCTTTGACCGTGATGGTCCAATTCTCTTTGTCGTTCTGCGCGTCAATGAAGTTGATAGCATCCTGGATGGTCGTATAGACCGATTCATCCTCCCCGATAGCTGCCGCATCAACTGTCAGCGTCTTGTCACCGGTACTCGCCCACGCGCTGGGGGGGGGGCGCTATTATCAATGCGAACATCGCCATGAGGATCGCCACTGCTGCGACCGTCATGGCTCGGAGACTACCTCGTGTCTCCCTTATACAAAATCCCATGAACCTTATCCTTTCACTCGACTTTGCCGCTCTCTACCTACGAAAAGCGTAAGAAACGATCCAGCATTCGATTTCCGCGCGTTCCGAAAAGTCTAGCTTTTTGAACACAGATATGTGTTCATTTGCCGTCCCAAACGCACATTTCAGCACGTCGCAAATCGGCAGGACAATCCGCATACTCTACGTAGGCAGGTTGTATTCAGCCTAGTCTAAGACATTTGACCATTTATGTATAGTATATTGGACAAGATATGTAACCTAGTGTCAAAACTACCGCTGTGTAACACACTCATTATATTCGTCTATTTAGAAATTTTTGTGAAGAAAAGGCGAGACATGTAATCGGTCACACCAATCGGCCTTCGTCCTGAAAGTAGCAACCAATTCCCAGCCAGAGATGTCATTACGGGTAGCCCGTGATGGGATTTGACTGCTGTGTGTCTATGGATTCGTAGGAAAGGACGAGAAATGTGAAAAGAATCCAGACGGAGTTGGCTTCTCTCCGTGATTCTGGCGATCTCGCTTGTCGTGTCACTAAATGTGCCGGCAATTGCGTTCGCAGCAGATTCCGAGGGAAATCCGGAGTCGGTTGGGGAGGTGAGCTCAGACGCCAGCAGTTCTGCAAAGGTTGATTCTAGCGCCGCCAGCGAAACCGCGAAAACGGAGATTGCGGATAATGCCGAGATCGAGCCGAACCTGGCTACCGAAAATCCCGTGGTCAGTGAGAACGAGGCGCCTGCCGTAAGCCTCTACACCGCCGCTCCTGCAAACGACTCGACTCTTGAGGGTGAGGGAACCGAGGCTTCGCCTTATTTGATTAAGGATGCTGCAGACCTCGAGCAGTTGGCCGCTAATGTCAGCGCCGGCAACACCTATGCCGGTAAAGTTGTCAAGCTGGCAGCTAACATTGATCTGGGCAATATGAGCTGGAAGCCAATCGGCGGAGCAAGCCGCAGTAACGAAACCGAATATACGGGTGCCGCTTTCCAGGGTACCTTCGATGGAGCGGGTTGTACCATTACGGGTCTCACCGTTACGGGCGATGCCTATGGCGAAGATGTTTGCGTGGGCCTGTTCGGGGCTTTGGATGGAGCAACGGTCAAGAACCTGACTCTGAATAACGTTTCCATCAATGTTCCCGGTAATGACTGCGCTGGTACCTTGGCTGGCATGGTCGTCGGAAACACCTTCATCAGCGGTGTCACCGTCAATGGTTCTGTAACCGCAAAAGATAGCTCTGGCGGTTTGGTAGGACGCATGCTCAAGGAAGGTCACATTGAAAATTGCGTAAACAATGCGACCGTGAGTGGCGGCGGAAAGCTTGGTGGCATCGTCGGCGGCGCGTATTATCAGCCCACAAGCACTGGCATGACCATAAAGAACTGCACCAACAACGGAGCTGTTAGCAGCAAGGCCGGCTACGTTGGCGGTATCGCGGGCCTTTCCGCTGCGGAAGTGTCCGGCTGTGTCAACAATGCGTCCATCCAGGGAGCGGCCACCGGCATCGGTGGTATTATCGGTGAGCAGACGGGTCTTGGCTCCGTCAGCGGATGTACCAACAGCGGAAATGTGACCAATAATTCCGACGGTTATGGGACTGGCGGTATCGTCGGTTGGGCGCGTTACGCCGACCAAACCAACTACACCATCGGTCTGATTTCCATTACCAACAACGTGAACACCGGCGTTATTGACGGCGGCAACGATGCTGGCGGCATCGTGGGCACGGTGTACAACGCGGCAATCGTCACTGGCAACGAGAATTCCGCATCCGCTATCAGCGGTAAGACGTTCGCGGCTGGTATCGTGGGCAACATCCAATACGAGCCCAACAACGGGAACAGCGACAATTGCAATGTTGTTGTCAGCAATAACATTTCCACGACTCCTGCTGACAGCATCAAGGCTGCATGCGTGGATCCCTACGCCTACAACAATAATCCGGTTAAGTTCACTGGCGTGAAAGAAAACGGCACGGCATGGATCGCTCAGATTGGTGATACCAAGTACCTTACCCTGCAAGCAGCAGTTGATGCCCTCACTGCGAGCGGGCAGGCCGGCACCATCACCTTGCTTGGCGACAGGACCGGTGCGGGAGTTGTGGTTCCCAGTGGCAGTGACGTCACCATCGATCTTAACGGTTATACCTATACGGTGACCTCTACCGTTGGTTCTGCTGGTACGGTGACCAATGGGTTCCAACTGCTTAAGGACTCTGACATCACCATCAAGAACGGCACCGTGACGACCGACTCCGACGACGTCAAGATCCTCGTTCAGAACTACTCCAATCTGACGCTCCAGGACGTCACCCTTGATGGCACGAAGAGTCAGAGCGTGCAATACATGCTCAGCAACAACAACGGAACGACCAGCATTGAGGGCGCGACCAGCATCCTCGCTCCTGATGGCGCCGTTGCCTTCGATGTGTACGACTACCAGGCCGGGGGCTACTCCGGCGCCAATGTCACTGTGGATACGACCGGCACCATCGACGGCAATATCGAGATTGGTGGGGATGGTACGAATTCCAGCCCCACGCTGACGATCAAGAACGGCACGTTCGACGGCAAGATTATCGTCAGTGACAAAGTGGCCGAGAAGATGAAGGGCTTATCACGGGCGGCGTTTTCGCCAGCGAGTTTCCCGAGGAATACATCGCTGACGGCTACGAGCTCGTGAAGGGTGCAAACGGCTATGCCGTTCAGAAAGAAACTTCGTCTGAACCCGGTATCCCGGATCCCTCGGATCCCAATGGGGAGGGCAGCGGCACCGATGTAAATTCCGGTTCGAATGATACCGGCTTTGAACCTGAAAAGCCTGGTACGGATTTCGCTCCTGAAAAGCTTGATGAACCGGTAAAAACGTTGGCGAAGACATCCGACAACCTGACTCCTGTCCTGGTCGGCGTAGTCGGACTCATCGCGATTTCCCTGACTGCTTTCTTGTTCGCGCGATCGAGGATGAAGCGATAGCCAAAAGCAAAAGGAGCCCTGGCTTTTGGGTCTCTTTTCGGTAGGAATCGCATTTGGGCTGGCATCGGAATTCTTCTGGTGCCAGCCCATTCTATTTTTGTTGATGGGAACCCGACATCATAGGGAGGAACGAGATTAGAACACCTTGGATAAGCAGTGCGCAGACGATTTGGTAGACCGCGCTTTGCGCATTTTCCTGGGACGCAAATATCTCAAGCCAGCATACACAGAGAATCGTTGTTGAAAATCCGCATAACGAACCGAGCACCTCCGCTGAGGTTGCCGCTGGCAGCGCAGGCAGTACCTGAATAGCATTCAGAAGAATGCCTGAGGCAAACGCTACAATGGCCGGAATCTGGGGGAGACTCCCTGCAGCAAGCTTGCCCTCACGAACAAGCCATACGATTATGAAACCCCGTCGCAAATGCTGCGAGATTCATGGCGATCATGAAGTCGAGTTCAGAAACGAATCCAATACTTGATGTAACCGACCCCATTGCGGTCATGTAAGCAAGCGATGTAGCCGCCTTAGTTAAGCCGAAGCCAAGGGCGGACAGAATCGCTCCTTCCTGTGCAATGCCCATTAGTCACCTCCCATAAACCATTGTAATGCCATCCAGATATTCCATGTTCGAAAAAATGATTAAATTGACAGAGAAGGGGGGCTTCCATAAATGCATAATCTCGGGCATACGCAGGGTTAATCTGAATGGAAGAGGGAAACTCACCTAAAATCAATGACACACACCCCTTTTCAAAAATGCCTGACATTCGGTGATGCGAACCTTCCTCAGCAGACGTAGCCTATACGGAGGGCAAAAAGCCCAAACGGAAACGGAAGATGTCCAAATCGTAAAAGTCACATGGAGGGAGAATACTATGGAACTCGATCGCAGAAGTTTTATCAAGGGATCCCTTGCGGTCGGCTCGATGGCCGCAATCGGTGGGCTTGCTGGATGCTCTGCGCCTCAGAAGTCTGAAACCAAAACCGAGGAAGGGGAAAAAGCTCCCGAGAAGAAAGTTCCCGAGCAATTCACCGATGGCAAATGGATCGGCAAGGCCATGGGCCACGACAACGAACTGATCGCCGAAGTCACCGTAACGAATGGCGATATCGCTGATATCAAGGTCTTGCGTTGTGATGACACCATCGGCGTCGGCACCGTAGCTGCTCCGATGATGGCCGCAAAGCTGCTCGAGACCAAGAATCTCGATATTGATACCGTCACGGGCGCGACCACCACGTCGATGGCCGTCACCATGGCTGTCAAGAACGCCATCGAGAACGCGGGTGGGAAGGTCGCCGACTTCAGCAAGGGCCCTGTTGAGCGTACGGGTGGCACCGCGCAGACCGCCGATGTGGACGTCGTGTTCATGGGTGCTGGTACCGCTGGTCTCGTTGGTGCATGCCGTCTGCTCGAAGAGGGCAAGAAGGTCATCTTGTTCGAGAAGCAGGACATCCCCGGCGGTTCGATGTCCATGACCTATTCGGGTGTCGCCGCGGCAGGATCCGAGCTGCAAGCCAACTATGGACTCGGTCGCTTCGATGACAACCCGATGTTCAACAAAGAGGCCATGCTTGCTGTCATGAAGAACTACATCGTTCCCGAAAATGACCGCTTCGATGGCGCGATGCCTTACCAGACGGCCATGTACGACAATTCCGGCAAACTGGTCGACTGGATGCACAAAATCGGCGTGGGCTTCTACAGCCTCGGCGTGAACAAGGCGTACGGTATCACGCCGTATCTGGCGCCTGGTTGCTACATGGGCGGCTGCGGATATGCGATGCAGTACCTGGTTGACCGTGTCGGTGCGCTCGGCGGTCAGATTGTGTACGCCACGTCGGTGACCGAGCTCGTGAAGGGCGGAGAAGGCCGTATCACGGGTGTGAAGGCCGAAGGAAAGGACGGCAGCACCTGGGAGGTCTCGGCTAAGGCCGTCTGCCTCACCTCGGGTGGCTTCGCGGCGAACAACGAGATGATTGCCGAATACTATCCTGGTTATGAGGAGTACAAGTTCAACTGCGCACCGGGTTCCACTGGTGATGGAATCAAGCTCGGCATCGAGGCGGGTGCCGCCGTCGAGTGCATGGGCCGAGATCTCGGCGCCTTCCTCTCCACGACCCCGCAGGCGGGTTCCCGTTTCGAGATTGCCTTCATGTATCAGACCACGCCCGGCATCATGGTCAACGGAAGCGGTAAGCAGTTCGGCAACATCATGTCGGACAACCACGGCGTCATGAGCAAGGCACTGCGCAACCCCGATAATGGCGGGCGCTTCTTCCATATCACCGATGAATCGGGCTACATCACCACGATGAAGAACGAAACGTATGCGATGGACACTTACAAGTGTCTCGTCGACCGTGGTGACATGGTGCACTACGATTCGGTTGAAGCGGCTGCTGAAGAACTTGAACTGCCCGAACTCAAGGCGACGATCGACACGCACAACCAGCATGCATTGGCCGGCGAGCCTGATGAGTTCGGCCGCAAGAAGCTTCCGTACCTTGATACCTACAACGGCATCTGGGTAGTCAGCTGCGAGCCGACCCTCTATCTCACCACCGGTGGCCTGGCGATTGACACGAGCTGCCATGTGCAGAAAGAGGACGGTACCACCATCCCTGGCCTTTACGCAGCTGGTGACGTCTGCGGTTCGATCGAGGAGAAGGACGGCCGTGTCTACGCGATGGGCTTCGATGCGGCAATGAACTATGGCTACATCATGGCCGAAACGGTGAAGGCGGAGATTTAATTTCCCTTTTCCGGCAATCGCAACAAAAAAGAACCCCATCCATTTACGGGTGGGGTTCTTTCAATTGGCTTCGATTCTTTGGATTAGCGCTCCATCACTAAGAAACCATGTTTTTCTGCAAAATGGGAGTCTTCACGAAGGAGTCCCATCATTCGTCGTGCTGGTCCATCCGGGCGGTTACGGCCGCATTCCCAGGCTTCCACAGTTTTAGTTGAAACCCCCAGGACATTGGCAAACGCCAGTTGCGTCAAACCAGCCTTACGCCGGATTTGCTTAATCTCAGCCGCACTGAATTCAGATGGGGGAGTGACTTTGACGGTGTTTCGTCGGGCAGTTCTTGCACCCTGTTCAAATTCTATGGCCTCTGTCAAACCCTTTGCAATGCTTTCAAACATACTGCTCATTCTCGTTCCCTCCTTAACCGCAATGATTCCTCCAACCGCTCGATCATCATCTTGATTACCTTGCATTCCCTATCAGATAGGGTTTCCTTCTTACTTTTAGGATATGCAGTGATCAGATAAATAGTTTCAAATAAAGCAAAATCCACGTATGCCACGCGGGCGCTTCCGCTCTTTCCTTTTCCAGGAAGAGAGACACGGACTTTCCTGAGTCCGCCAGTGCCCTTGATTACGGGTGCCTTTGCTGGGTCAAGTAGGAGTTCGAACTGCAGTTCCTTAAGATCATCGTCGGTCAGCCCCATGGCTTTCCATTGTCGGTCAAACTCCGGCATCATAATGAATTCCCGCTCCAATTTCCCCACTCCTTGCCTCTAATATACCCTACTGAATAGGGTTTAGTCAAAGGAGATTGTTTGAACTTGGAAAAATGACTGACACTGAGTCCAAATCGCAAGGGGGATATTTGCTTTTAAAGACACCAAAAGTGACTCGTCCATTCATTAGCATTATCCTAAAAATAGTATAACTACACTTGATTGCTTGTCGCAAAGTCTTGCGATATTATTACGGCAAAGAATTTGGCCAGTTCTTATCAGGAGCGCCATCATGCTGCAGATTATGCAGCAAGACGGCACAAGAGGAGGGATATCCGATAAGGCATGCGCTCGAGGAATTGTATGGTTTGTAAGGTGAATCTGCCTCAACAAACTGCCTCTAATCACTTTGGCGAATCCTTAGGACCGGCAATTCCGTGAAAACATCCAAGGGGTATCCCGACACAATCTTTAGAGGAGGAGAAATGTCGGGAGCGAACAGCCCGCAAGGCGGGCTCACTCGTAGAAGCTTTCTCAAAACTACGGCTGCTGTGGCAGGTGCCGCAACCGTAGCGAGCGGCACATCAACGCTTACCGCTTTAGCGGCGGATGATAGCACGCATACAGCCGGTGAAGAGGTTTTCAGCTGCATGTGCCGCTCCAATTGCATGGGTTCCTGCCGATACAACGCACACGTACGCGATGGCAAGCTCATGAAACTCACACCTGCCGATTACCCAGACGATGGGTACCGAGGCAGCTGTCTCAAAGGACTTTCGTACATTGAACGAATCTACAGTCCGACTCGCGTGAAAGCTCCCTTGCGTCGTACGGGAGAACGTGGGGCCGATCAATGGGAGCAGATCAGCTGGGATGAAGCCATCGATGAAATCGCTTCTAAACTCAAGGAAATCAGTGACAAATATGGCCCTAAAGCGGTATTCTTCGATGCAGCCTCGGGGCAATATGGGTTTTTGAACGGTATTTACAACCCGCTTGGCCGTCTTTCCGGTGTTATGGGCGCCACCAAGCTTGCCGTCAGCTACGACTACGCTGCGGGCCATGGAATTAATCGCGTGCTCGGTACGGGCGATTGGTCGTACTGCAACGAGCCGAACAGCGTGCTTGACTCATCGCTCGTGGTTATATGGGGCACCAACCCTGTGCTTTGCGCTCCACAAAACTGGCGCTGGATCCAATGGGCCCACGAAAAGGGTACGCGCATCATTGACATCGATCCCATCAAATCGGCTACGGCCCATCGCGCGGACGAATGGATACGCGTCACCCCTGGTCATGATGGTTATATGGCCCTTGCTATGTGTAACTACCTCATTGAGCACGATCTAGTCAATACCGAATTCCTCATGGAACAGAGCACGGCGTGTTTTCTCGTTCGCAGAGACACAAAAAAGCACTTGCGTAAGAGCGACTATGAAGATGTGCCGGTCGATCCTTCGACAAAAAAACCAATCGATGACTTCTACGTTTGGGACAACGCAACCGGAGACATTGCCCTCGTCGGTGACGCCAAAGACCCTGTTATGGAGGGATCCTTTACAACCTCTGACGGTATTGAAGTGGATACGGCATACCTTCTGCTCAAAAACGAGCTCAAGCAATATAGCATTGGTAAAGCCAGCGAGCTTACTGGAGTCCCAGAAGATCGCATCACCAAGCTTGCAGAGGAATTTGCAACGGAACGCGCCGTTTCGGTTAATATAACCTACGGTCTCGATCACTACGTAAACGGCTATCAGAATACGTGGGCCATTGCGACGCTGCTCGCCCTTACCGGTCAGTGTTGCCGAGATGGCGCTGGGTTTACCGGTGTATTTACTGCGACATATTCGCCAAATTCTCTCGCTGTCTGGACTGGCTCACCAGAATTCAAGGAACTCAATTCGCAAATCCCCAACGGCTTGGTGGCCGAGGTTTTCGGGTCGCAAAAACTTGAAGGAAAGGATTATCCCGCAAAGGCGCTGGTTTCCTACTGCTCAAGCCTTTTGAGCAATCAGCCATCCCAAAAAGAATGGATGGAGAAAGTCCTTCCCAATATCGAGTTCTGGGTGGTTCTCGATACAGAACTCAACGACTCCGCCCGATATGCCGACATCGTGTTGCCCGTCGCTTCGTGGTACGAGAAAGAGGATGTGCGCGTTGCGTACAACAACCCTTACATGACCATCAATGAAAAGGCCATCGATCCCTTGTACGAGTCCAAACCTGAATGGGAGATCGCAGGCCTGATTGGCCGGGCGATGGGATACGATGCATCTTTCCCCGAGGATTGGGGAGCGGACGCCTGGATGAACCTTCTGTTCACCGATGCGGTATCGAAAAAACGAGACTTCACGCTCGATCGTCTCAAGAAAGAAAAGGTCATACGGTTTACAACTACGGAAGAAGGGAAACCTCACATCAGGGGAAAGAGCGCGCCACTCCCGACTGAGTCAAAGCGTGTCCAGCTTTACTGCGAGAACCCTTTGCCGCGATTGAACTGGGGACAGGATCTCTCGGAGCGAGAGCCACATGAGCACATTGTCTATTATCAGCCCCCGGAGGAGGCCGGTGCGGACAATCCTTTGGCAGAGAAATACCCGCTCGTCTACATTCAGGAACACTCTCGCTTCCGCGTACATATTCAATGGTGGGAAACTCCTATGCTGAGAGAACTCGATCCCGAGCCGCTCGCAAAGGTAAACGGATCTGACGCCGAAGCACGCAGCGTGAAGAACGGCGACATCGTAGAGGTATTCAATGATCGCGGCCACGCCGTTCTCAAATGCCTTGTTGATGAGTCCATTGCCCCAGGGGTCATATCAATCCCGAAAGGCTGGCAACGCAGTCAGTTCATTGAAGGTAGCTACCAAGAGATGACGCAGCCGAAAATCGATCCGTATCCCGCAGCGTCTTCGTTCTACGACAGTCGCGTTGATTTCAGGAAGTGGGAGGGTTAAAAGATGACGCACTATGGATTTGCAATCGATACCCAGCGGTGCATCGGCTGCCATACCTGCTCGGTTGCATGCCGCATTGAGAACAACCTGCCAAAGGGCAATTGGTGGAATCGAGCTCTCACCAAAGGCGGCGAGAACATGGATACACCTGAAGGGATATTTCCTGATGTGGACATGAGCTATCTGACGGTTGCATGCCAGCATTGCGAAAACCCTGCTTGCGTCAAGGTTTGCCCGGTGGGTGCTACCTATAAGGATCCGGAGACGGGCGTCGTACGCCAGGATTACGACAAGTGCCTCGGTTGCCGTATGTGCATGTCTGCCTGCCCCTACACAGGTGTGCGCCTATTCAACTGGGAGGAGCCGAAATACGTCATTGATTTTTCGGTAGGGGATTCCGATGTGCCAGCCCACCAAAAGCATGTGGTGGAAAAATGCACTATGTGCTGGCATCGCTTAGCGCAAGAAAAAGAACCAGCGTGCGTTGAGGTATGTCCTGAGCGGGCACGTTTCTGGGGCGATTTAGACGATCCCGATTCCGAAGTGTCGAAGCTTATTCGCGAACGCGAGCATGAGCAACTCCTGCCTGAGCGCGGCACCAACCCCTCGATTTACTACCTTGTCTAGCGGGAAGGAGAAAGAATCATGACTGATACAACCAGAAATGCTCCCGCCAAATTCGGGGGAAAGGGACTGAACATCGGCATCGCGGTTGCCGCGGTGCTCACGATTGCAGGCATCGCCCTCTGGGTTATGCAGCTCTCGGGCGGCATGGTGCAGACCGGTATGCGCAACTTAGACTCTTGGGGCCTCTACATCACCATGTTCATGTTTCTGGTGGGTCTCTCGGCCGGCGGCCTCATTATCTCGAGCGTGCCTCGTGCTTTCGGCATGGAAGGGTTTGGAGGCATCTCCAAGGTCGCGGTGTGGACGAGCATTTGCTGCACAGTACTTGCCATTGGCTTCGTCGTGGTCGATCTCGGCCAACCCCTGCGTCTTTGGGAGCTGTTTGCCTACTCGAACTTGGGAAGCCCCCTCATGTGGGACATCATCGTGCTCAGCACCTACCTCATCCTGTCCATCGTCTATCTCTGGGCGACGCTGCGTGCCGAGGGCGGTAAGGTCTCGCAGAAAGCGCTTCGCGTCATCAGTGTAATCGCTCTGGTGTGTGCTGTGCTCGTGCACAGCGTGACCGCCTGGATTTTCGGTCTCCAACAATCCCATGAGTTGTGGCACACGGCTCTCCTCGCCCCATGGTTTGTATCCTCGGCGCTCGTATGCGGCACCGCACTCGTACTCGTCGTGATCATCGCCCTACGCAAGGCTGGCTACATGGAGCTTGATCAGAAGTACGTGGTGAAACTCACCAAGATGCTTGGCGCCTTCGTTTGCGTGGACCTTTACTTCTTCGGCTGCGACCTCTTGACCTCTGCCTTCCCGGGTGGGGAAGGGGCGGAAGTGGTCGCGATGCTGACCTCCGGCCAGCTAGCACCTTTCTTCTGGACGGAGATCATCGCCTGTATCATCTGCGCGATTGTTTGCTTCGTTCCGAAATTGCGCACAAACCCGCTCGTCGTAGTCGCTAGCCTGCTCGCCATCGTCGGGATCTTCTGCAAACGCGTCCAACTCCTGGTCGGCGGCTTTCAGATTGCCAACCTGGACTATCCGGGCGTCATGACCCAGTACACCGTGACCAACTGGAAGGCAGACATGGCTGGAGCCTACGCAGGGATGGTCTACTGGCCGACTTCGCTTGAGTTCGCCATCATAATTGGTGTTATCGGACTTGGCGCCCTCATCCTGCTGTTGGGTCTGAAGTTCCTGCCGCTCAAGCCGACAAAGGAATCGCATTAGTACCTAAGAAAAATTCCGTTCCATTCAAGAAGGGCGCGCATCCCCCTCCGCGCGTCCTTCACCATACGAGGTATGATTCATGACACGGAAAACCATACTGACCATTCTTGCTTTCCTCCTGGTAGGCGCATGCGTCTTTGGGTCTGGCATGCTCGCTGACGCTTCCGTCAGTCTACCGATGGCCATAGGGGAGGACTCTCCCTGTCCCGCATCCAGATGCGCTTCAGGTGAGTGCCATGGCTTCGATAATGTACCCAAACCGGATGGTATCCACGAAATGGCATGTCCTGAATCCACCTGTGCAAGCGTAGAATGCCATGCGTGGGATTCCCTCATTGAACGTTACCACCAGGCATCCGACGCAAGTCTGAACCTTTGGATTCTAGCTCCTGTGGCCTTGGTCATGGGTCTCATTCTCATGGTGAAGACGCTCTCGAAGGGAGGCGATAAATAGTGGACCGCAAGAAAAATCTTGCTATCGACGTTGTCGCTCTTGTTATTTATCTCGTTGTCGCGAATCCAACCATAACGGGAATCGGGCTCCACGAGTGGATCGGACTCGGCGTCTTTATCGTGTTCCTTGTACACTGTGTGGTGCACTTCGATTGGGTGGTCGAGGCCGTGAGGACAATTTTCAAATCCCCATCCTTTTCCCGCACGGGCAACCTTGTGCTAGACGCCCTGATTCTCGTATCTTTCATGATATGCACGGTGTCGGGAATCTTCGTCTCGGGGGCAGTATTGCCCACCTTCGGTCTCTATGCTGACGGATATTACTTCTGGGATCCGCTGCACGCAACCTCAGCGAAGTTGCTGTTGGCCCTGTTGCTCCTGCATGTAGTCATTCATTGGAAGTGGCTTGCCGGATTTGTCAGAAAAGGAAAGAGAGGGCACGCCCTGTCCAAGATAAAAAGGGAAGAGGCTGATTGATGATAGATAATAGGATTCAGGTGACTAGGGATTGGCAGGTTCGCGCGACGGCATGGGAACTGCTTGCGTTCTCGCTGCGTTACCCGGATCAGCTTCTTGCAGAGGCCGTTTCCTCCGGCGAATGGGCAGACGCCGCCCTCGAGGTGACTGGGGAGCTGGGGCTGAATCTACCCGAGACGTTCGAAGCAGACGCCTTGGTTGACCGGGGCGGGGACGCGGAAAAGCTGCTTCATGCGTTGCGCGTCGAGGCCACGCGACTATTCGTGGGTTCTCCGCGACCAGAGGTCAATCCCTACGAGGGTGTGTGGCGCGCAGCCGATGACGGGGTGCAGGCTCTCTTGTTCGTGAACCCTCACTCCATGGAAGTGGAGCGCTTCTGCAAGCAATGCGGGCTTGGTCGTCCCGAAGGCACGAACGAACCCCTAGACCATGTGGCTACTGAGTGCGAGCTCTTGGAGTATTTAGCGTTACTTGCGGCCGGAACCGCTGCTCCCGCGGAAACGGGTCCGACGTTGGATGTGCTCCCCGGTGGTTCGCCAGAGAAAGCGTACGAAGCTTTCCTCCAAGACCACGCCCGTGCTTGGATGCCCTGTTTCGCTGAAACCGTGGCCACCGAGACCCGCCACTCATTCTACCGTGCTGTCGCTCATCTGCTCACGTCAAACCTGGAGTAGCGACTAATTTGGCATTTTGCTCTGCGAACGCATTATCTCGTCTGTATAACAGATAGCTGTATCGTAATCAGATAAGCCGACTGTTGTTCTTAGAAATTAAGTGTTTCAAAGTAAAAGTCAAACAAAAAGCGCCTTTGCTGTTACGATACCAGATGATAATCGCGAGAAGAAAATGCCTATATGGATTTATTGGAATCAATTGAAATAGATTATAACAGCGGATTGCCTGTTTGGGTTCAGTTGCGGAACCGAGCGGCTTACCTCATTATGACGGGTGCGTATTCAGAAGGTGATCGCTTGCCGACGGTACGCGCGCTCGCCGCTGCTCTCGACATCAGCTACAACACAGCTAATCGTGCCTATATGGATTTGGAGCGTGAAGGGCTCATTTCCACGCGAAGGGGTAGGGGAACTTTCGTCTTAGAGGTTGACCCATCAAAGCTTGATAATGAGCGCGCTACTGTGGAGATTCTTGTAGAAGAGATGATTGGTGCAGCCCTAAACATTGGTATGGATCGTGATAGCATTGTGAAACTGGTGCTAAGCAAGCTCGACTGTTAATGAAGGTACTTCAGCGGGTGGAGCGAGGTTTTCGTCGCCTTTCGCGCTCTGCCAAACGCTTTTGCTCGGCTTGCTTTACATGCAGGATATGAATGCGCTTCAGGGCATCCGGGACATTGGTGGTTCTCTCCAAGGCTTTTTCCATTGATTTCAGCTCGGCGTCCGTGAATCGCTCGCTGAGCCCATCTAGGCGGCGCGTCATGACGCTTCGGAGCATGTTCTCTTGTGTAATGGTGAAATTTTTGGTGTTAGGCGGGGCCTTTTTCAATTCAGCACGCGAGGTGAAAACGATGAGGTTCGTGCAAGTCGAAGGGGGAACCTGGAGATATCTGGCCACGGCTTCCAGATGGCGGGCGTTCTGCTTGATGGGGTTGTAAATTTTATAGCGGCTTGGCTTACCGCCGCGCTTGCCCTTCAGGTGGACGGTCCACTCGTTGAGGCGGTAGCTGCCAACGATCTTGCCGGAAATGTTCTTGATCTCGATTACGAAGATGCCTTTGCGTGTCAAAAGCAGGGCATCAACCCCGATGGTATGGCCATGGCCACAAGGGATGTATTGGTTTCGCATCAAGCGGCTATCAGGAATGGTTTTGAGGGTCTCGGCGACCTTGTCTTCTCCCGCTTGGCCGATTCTTTTATTCTTTCTCAATCATGTTTAGCTCCTATCTTTAAGTTGTTTGGCGATCAATAAAGCAGGAGGTGTACGGATTCGTACGCCTCCTGCCATGCGTAGAAGGAGAACCTACTCCTCCTCCTCGCTCAATTCGCCCTTGATGAGGCTGCGGGCTACGCAGATGGTGGCGCCGGCGGTAGCCGCGACACCTGCGATGATGCCGCCGATGGCTACGGGGTCGCCGGTCTGCGCCAGTTTCTTCGTCTGCGGCGTCTGCGTGGTAGAGACAACCTTTTTAGGTTCGGGCGTGGACGAAACGACCTCTTTTTCAAAGTTATCAGGCTCGGGCTGGGGAATCGGCTTCGAATCCGTACCAGGGGTCTCGGTGCCGGGGTTCTCCGGATCGGTGCCGGGGTTCTCCGGATCGGTGCCGGGATTCTCCGGGTCGGTGTCGGGATTCTCCGGGTCGGTGTCGGGATTCTCCGGGTCCACGACAGCTGCAGCCACGGCCAGTTCAAATGCGGGGCTCTGTGCGTAGCCGGCAGCGTATGTCACCGTATGAGCGCCCTCGACGGCGGGCGTGAAGCGATAGGAGACGACCCCTTCTACCTCCGTCTTAACGACCTCCACGACCGCCCCGTCGGGGCCGACGACCGTCGGGATGCCCTGCAGTTCCCGCCCGTTCGCGTCGGCGAACGGCAGCGGGGGAATGACGTAGGCCTCGCCTGCGGTGGCCGTTCCGATGGCGTCGGCGCTCGGAGGCGCGACCGGTGCCGCGACCGGTGCCGCCGCCACGTACAGCTCGGCGGCCTGCGCGGATGTCGCCACGCCGGGCGTCAGCTTCGCGAACGCCACCTTGCCTATCATGGGATGCTCCATCTCGCCGTCCTCTTGGACATCAGCACCTACGAACCAGCGAGTGAAGGCTGCGCCGGGCGCGGGAATCGCCCCCGTGTTCTCTATCATCGATACGAGTTTGCCATTCAGGTAGTAGCTCATGGTGGCACCATCGTAGGTGAGCAGGATGTGCGTCCAGGCGTTCAGCGGCACGGTGGCCCCGGTGCAAAGATAGCCAGACCCGGTGTTGATGTAGTGCTGCAGTTGGGGCGCGTAGTAGCTAAGATCCTGTCCGACGCCCTGCGCGCTGGAGAACAGGTCGTAGTAGCCGTCCGCCGGGTTCTCCGTGAACTGGAACAGCACCTCGATCGTCTCGGACTGCTCGACGGCCGCGTAGTCGTCGGCGGTGAAGTCGTAGCCCACAGCCGACGACCCGTCGAACACGGCCACGGGCACGCCGAACGTGTCGCTCTCGTAGGTCAGCGCGCCGGTGGGCACGGCGTGGTGCGGCGTCGGCGCAGCATCCTCATGGCTTCCCGACGAGAAGTCCACGAACAGCAGCGGTTCGCCCAGGCCTGGCGTAATCCGGGCCGCCGTGCGGAACGCCGTCTCCCCGACGAGCGTTTCCTTCCCGAACGGGTTCGCGGCGAACACGCGCAGCACGTACGCCGTGTCCTCGGCGAGAGATGCGCCGAACAGCGGACGCTCGAACACCTCGGCACGGTTAACCTCTGCCTTGTAGTAGTCGGACATGAAGCGCGCATCATAAATCGTCGCTTCAGGCGCCGCCTGATTGCTCACCTCAACACGGTACGAGATAACGACATCGTCCTCGAGGCCCGAAGTGTCAGGCGTCACCAGGGCGGCCGTCACGCTGAACGACGCTCCGTTCGCCGTGATGGATTCCTCGGGTACCGTCACTTCGGCGCCATCCTGCACAAGCGGCGGCTTGCTGCGTTCGGCCATACCGGCGTGCGTGTAGCGGAAGCCGCTCACGCCCTTCGACGGCTCGATGACCCACGGCTCGCCTATGGTGCAACCGTTGCGGAAGTCCAGGCGGTACACCGACACGGCGTGCGTCGCCGGGTCGATTTCCACGAGCTCGCACTGGTTCGCGTCCCAGCCGGCGTTCGGATGGCCGCCCGTGCTGCCCCCTTCGTCATACCCGTCGTTCTCCATCCAGAAGTTGTTGGCGAACGTGGCGGTTTGGATGAGCGTGAACCCGTCGTCCTGGTAGATGGAGCGCGGGTCGGCCATGGGGATGTGCGTGTGGCCCGAGAAGTGGATGATCTGCGGATACTTCTTGCTCAACTCTTGGTAGAATGCGCCGGACTGCGCCGTGTTGGCGTTCTCGTCGAACTGGCCGTCCCAGCTGTTCGAGCCCGAGTACCACACGGTGTTCGGGAAGGGGTGGTGCGTGAACAGGAAGATGGGCTTGGCGGGATCTTCCGCCGCCGCGGCTGCGCAGTGCTCGAGTATCCAGTCGCGCTTCGCCCCGTACCAGCTGTTATCGTAGCCGCCCGGCTCGGGCGCGACCGCCAGCACGTGGTAGCCGCCCACGGTGAAGTCGGCGTCCACCTGGCCTTCGTTCGCCCCGCCCGGGATCTGGAACGAGCCTGCCACGGACAGCTCCGAGGCGAGGAACGTCTTGAACGCGTCCTGGGCACGCTTCTGGTCGCCTCCCCAGTTGTAGTACTCGTGGTTGCCCATGACGATACCCACCGGCTTGCGCGCGTTCGCGTTCAGCAGCTGCGCGAGCTCGACGTACTGGTCGGGACGGCCGGAGTCCGCCGAGTCGCCCACGAAGAAGTGCGCGTCGATATCGGGCGCGATGGCGTAGATGGCCGAGAACGCGGCGGGTATCTTGTCGCGGTAGTTGTTGCTCTGGCTTGCGCCGACGTGGGTGTCGCTGTGCACGGTGAAGCGGATCTTGTCGCCGGAGAGACTCGGCCAATGCTGGCTCTCGGGTTGCGTGAACGCGGCTTCGGCCTGCTGCTCGGGGAAAATTAGCATCCCTCCGGCAGCCGATACGCCGGCGACGGCGGCCATCTTGAGGAACGTGCGGCGCGACACGCCGAACGTTCCGCGGTCGTAAGCTGACTCGAGCTGTTGGGAATCCATGATGTCCTTTCGATCGAGGATGCCGCGCGAATGCAGCGGCGTGCTCAATCGTAGGCGAGCAAAGTAAAAACCATGCAAGAAGTGCGTCGCATGAAGGTAAGAGTCATGTAATAATTACGCGAAACTTATTCTATTGATGCAATTTTGGATCTGAGTATTCGAAAAAATAGCTCCGCACTCACTAGCCTAAAAAGTGCGGAGCAGCAGAAAGAAGTTCATCGGCTCTAAAGTGCGTACTTTAGAAGCCAACTACCCATATGGGATTCTATCATAGTACGAGTGGCGTATATGAAAAAAGCGCCGATTCACCGTTCTAG
>OLQK01001046.1_pt1 | contig 20997 bp, 16 predicted proteins | sample 1672501 | NCBI WGS metagenome assembly OLQK01 (sample SAMEA3136693, study PRJEB25190) | human gut metagenome | biome: human gut; feature: human-associated habitat; material: faeces | place: Austria | collected 2013
TGGTCGTTGTAAGACTTAGTGCAACTATTAGGCACTTCAGATTACAATCAAAGGCTTCATGCGCTTGCGCGAGATAGGTGCGATCCGAAAAGGCTACAGCAGCTCCTCCACGGCGGGCGCCACGACATCGGGGATGGACGCGGTGGGCTCGAAACGGCGCACGACGTTGCCCTCGCGGTCGACGAGGAACTTCGTGAAGTTCCACTTGATGTCCGGCTTGCCGGCGTAGTCGGGGTCGTCCTTCGACAGCAGGTCTTCCAGAATGGACGTCAACTCGTGGCCGTCGTCGAAGCCCTCGAAGCCCTTCTGCTGCTGCAGGTAGGTGAACAGCGGGTCGGCTCCCTCGCCGTTGACCTCGATTTTCGCGAATTGCGGGAACGTCACGCCGAACCGCGACGTGCAGAACTGCGCGATCTCCTCGTTCGTGCCGGGCGCCTGGTGGCCGAACTGGTCGCACGGGAAGTCGAGGATGTCTAGGCCTCGCTCATGCAACGCGGTGTACAGCTCCTGGAGCTGGGCGTACGTGGGCGTGAAGCCGCACTCAGTGGCGGTGTTCACCACCAGCAGCACGCGACCCCGGTAGTCGGCGAGCGACACGTCGTTGCCCTGCTGATCCTTTACGGTAAAGTCATAGATGCTGGAAGCCATGGGTCCTTCTTTCAACGAGGGGTTGTTCTTCGTCTGTGATCGTACCTATGATACCGCCAAATGATACTTTGTTGATAACATTTTACGGAACGGTCATACTTGCGCACCCTGCGGCGCGAAGCCGCCAACCGAAGGATCGCCCACCAAAACAAGGATGTCGTAATCCTCGCTCCATCCTCCCGACTGATCGCTGTCGTAGCAGTACACGCTCCCCGGCCCGACCACCTTCAACAGCTCGGCCAGCTCCTCCGCTTCCGCGCTGTTTTCCTTGTGGTAGTACGACACGCGCGTCAACGCAGCGTTGAAGTAGGTCGCGTTGTCCACCGTCACGTTCTCGAACCCCGCGCCGCGCACCTTCTCGGCCACCTCGGCAGCTGCGCCCTCGACGCCGCAGCCGTTGAGCACGAGCACCGTCACCTGGTCCTTGCCGATGCGCACGGATCCAGCAGCATCGACCGCAGCCGAAGCCGGATCTGGCGCGGAAGCCGCACGGGATAGAACGTTTCCTTCAGCCGACGCAGCCGTCTCGTACGCCGACTGGTTCGCTGACTCCTGCGCGGAAGGCTGGCCGGTCGAGCACGAACCGAGCAGCATCCCCGACGCCCCGCATAATACGAGTGCGCTCGCGAGAAGAGCCCCATGCGCCGTCTTCGCGTTCACGTTCATCGCAATCACCGCCTATCGTGCTCGAACATGCTATCCCAGAGAAGAGTGTACCCCTCCTCGAGGCGACACGCTGCCGCGATTTGCAGCAACGCGAAGATTTTCCTGCAGAGTGTTTCACGTGAAACATTTGTGCGCTATGCAGGGTGGCGGCCCCGACCCGCCTCAGCGGCCGGCGCGCACGCCGCGCGCTTAGATGCCGGCCAGCACCTCCACCACGGCGAGCGCGAACACCACTGCGAAACCTACGCCCACGGCCGCGAAGCTGGTGCCGCCGCAACGCCGCACGTAGGCGAGCACCTCCCGCACGTTCGTCGCGCCCTGTTCGAACGCGCGGTCCATCGCGCGCTCGGCGCTGACGCGGTACAGCGAGTAGAACGCCATGCCGAACACGAGGCTCGCCAGGAAGAAGAGCATCCCCACCACCGTCGAAAGGGACTTCGACAGGAAATCGGCGCCGAAGCTCACGGCGATCCAGCAGCCAGCCGCGAGGTACTGCTTGCGGTACAGCAGGTACAGAGGTGTCGGCAACAGCGCGAGCCAGCTGAACCCCCACCCGCGCATCTTCCGCACCATCTGGGGTTTCGGACTGCCTCCCTCGCCTTCCGCATAAGCCGCGTACAAATTGCAAAGCTCGTACGGCTCTCCCGCGGGCGTCCTCGCCATGAACCGGGCATCGTCGTCCATCGCCCAACCTCCTTCCGAAAGCAACGGGGCGAGCCGCTCCGGCCCGCCCCGCGTCAACTCGCTCGTCGTTCGCTATGCCCGCTCCGTCTCGATTTCCAGCGCGCCGGCTTCTTCTTGGACGGCCTGGGGGCGGCCGGCGCCCACGAACCGGTCGCGCGCCTTCTTCGCCTCGGCCTCCTTGTCGGCAAGGTTCGCCTTCGCCACGCTGATCATCAGCTTGATGCGGTTGAGCTGGTTCACCTCGGACGCGCCGGGGTCGTAGTCCACCGCCACGATGTTGCTTTCCGGGTAGCGGCGACGCAGCTCTTTGATGACCGCCTTACCCACCACATGGTTCGGCAGGCACGCGAAGGGCTGCGTGCATACCACGTTCGGCGCACCGGTTTTAATGAGCTCCACCATCTCGGCGGTCAGCAGCCAGCCCTCGCCCATCGAGTTGCACAAGGACAGGATCTCGCTCGCGTACTCGGCCAGCTCGTAGATGTCGGCCGGCGGCTCGAAGCGGCTGGAGTCCTGCAGCGCCTTCGTGACGGGCGCGCGCATCTTCGCGATGGCCCACAGCCCGATGCGGGAGCCCAGCGCGCCCTTCGCCGAACGACCGAGCGGATCCTTCTGGAAGATGCCGCCGGCGATGCCGAACAGGAAGAACTCGGCCAAGCCCGGCACCACGGCCTCGCAGCCCTCACGTTCGATGACGTCGACGATCTGGTTGTTCGCGGTGGGATGGAACTTCACCAGGATCTCGCCCACCACACCCACACGCGGCTTCAACCCCTCGCCGGCCAGCGGCAGCGTATCGAAGTCTTCTACGATGCGGCGCACCGTCTTCTTGAACTCGCCGCGCTTCAAGCCACTGCGCAGCTGCGCCTTGCACGTCGTCATCCAGTGGTCGAACAGGCGGTTCGCGCTGCCTTCCTCGACCTCGTACGGACGCGTGCGGTACAGCGCCATCATCAGCAGGTCGCCGTAGAAGATGGCGTACGCGGCCTGCAGCAGCATGGCCGGCGTCACCTTGAAGCCGGGGTTGCTCTCGCCCAGGTCCTTGAACGACAGCGCGATCACAGGAATATGCGGCAGCCCCACCGAAGCCAGCGCCTTGCGGATAAGCGAGATGTAATTCGTGGCGCGGCAGCCGCCGCCTGTCTGCGTGATGATGACCGCCAGCTTGTCTGTATCGTAGCGGCCGGACATGACGGCCTCCATGATCTGACCGGTGACCAGCACCGACGGATAGCAGATGTCGTTGTTCACGTACTTGAGGCCCGCATCCACCGCCCCGTGGTCAACCGACGGCAGCAACTCGAGGTTGTAGCCGTTGCGCTGGAAAATGTCCATGAGCAGGTCGAAATGGATGGGTGCCATCTGCGGGCAGAGGATGGTGTAGCCCGCATCCTTCATCTCCTGCGTGAACACGGCGCGCGGGAACTCGGTGGTGGCGCCTTCGCGCTGCTTGAAGCGCTCGGCCACCTCGGGCGCCGCCTTCTCGGTGAACGTCCGGGGCACCGTGCGCGCGATCTCGGCGGCGATGCGGCCCTCGGTCACGCCGGTTTTCGCGTCGATGGCGGCCTCGGGCGAGGCGAGGAACTTGTCGGGGTCGAACGACACCGCCGGGCAGCCGCACGGCGTGCGTTCGGCCTCGGCCTGCTCGTCGGCCTGGTCCTTGAGCGCCGCCAGCAGGCTGCGCACGCGGATGCGCGCCGCGCCCAAGTTCGACACCTCGTCGATTTTGAGGACGGTGTACACCTTGCCCGCCGCCTCGAGGATCTCCTGCACCTGGTCGGTGGTCAGCGCGTCCAGACCGCAGCCGAAGCTGTTCAGCTGGACGAGGTCGAGGTCGGCCCGCTCGGTGGCCACCTTCGCCGCCGCATACAGGCGCGTGTGGTACATCCACTGGTCCACCAGGCGGATGGGGCGCTCCAGCGTGCCGAGGTGCGCGATGGAGTCCTCGGTGAGCACCGCCAGGCCGAAGCTGGTCAGAAGCTCGGGGATGGCATGGTTGATCTCGGGGTCGTTGTGGTAGGGGCGCCCGGCCAGCACGATGCCGTGCGTGCCCGTGGCCTCCATCCAGGCCAGCGTCTCCTCGCCCTTCGCGCGGATGTCGCGCTTGAACGCCTCGTCCTCGGCCCACGCGGCGTCCACGGCGGCGTCAACCTCGGCCTGCGTCGGCGCGCCGGCCGCTCCCATGAGCTCAGGATGCGCCTCCACCAGCTCCACGAACAGGCGCTTCTTGAGGTGCTCCTTCTGGTCGTACGGCAGCCACGGCGTGAGCAGCTCCACGTCGGAGGTGCGCAGCTCGTCGATGTTGAGGCGCAGCGCCTCGGGGTAGCTGGCCACGATGGGGCAGTTGAAGTGGTTGCCCGCGCCCTCGTCTTCCTGGCGCTCCCACTTGCTGCACGGGAACCAGATGAAGTCGGGATGCTTGTCCAGCAGGTTCATGATATGGCCGTGGGAAAGCTTCGCCGGATAGCACACCGACTCGGACGGCATGGATTCGATGCCCGCCTCGTAGGTCTTCTTCGTGGACGGGTCGGACAGCACCACGCGCCAGCCCAGCTTCGTGAAGAACGTGAACCAGAACGGGTAGTTCTCGTACTGGTTGAGCGCGCGCGGGATGCCCACGCTGCCGCGCGGCGCGTCCTCGGGCGCCAGCGGCTCGTAGCCGAACAGGCGTTGGCTCTTGTACTCGTAGAGGTTCGGCACGGCGCTCTTGCTCTCGTCGAACGTGCCCGCGCCCTTCTCGCAGCGGTTGCCCGTGATGAAGCGGCGATGCTTGCCCGTGACGTCGTCCACGCCGAAGTCGTTGACGGTGAGCAAGCAGTGGTTCGAGCACGCCTTGCAGCGCACGGTTTTCTGAGTGGGCGAGAGCGCCGCCAGCTGCTCGAGCGACAGCAGGCTGGAAACGACTTCGACGGAGCCCTCGGCCGCATCGAACTCGCTGCTCCATGCGTCTCCGGCCTCGGCCTTGCGCGCCTCGCGGGCGACGGCCTCCTGGTAGCGCTCGCGCGCCAACAGGGCCGCGCCGAACGCGCCCATGTTGCCGGCGATGTCGGGGCGCACGGCTTCCACCTCCGACAGCTGCTCGAACGCGCGCAGCACGGCATCGTTCAAAAACGTGCCGCCCTGCACGATCACTTTCGTGCCAACGTCGTGCGGGTCGCGGATTTTGATCACCTTGAACAGGGCGTTCTTGATGACGGAGATGGCCAAGCCCGCGGCGATGTCGCCCACGGTGGCGCCTTCCTTCTGAGCCTGCTTCACGCGGCTGTTCATGAACACGGTGCAGCGGCTGCCCAGATCGACGGGGCGCTTGGCCTCGATGGCAGTCTGAGCGAACTCGGCCACGCCCAAGTTGAGGCCCGTGGCGAAGCTCTCGATGAAGCTGCCGCAGCCCGAGCTGCACGCTTCGTTCAGCATGATGTGGTCGATCACGCCGTCCTTCACGCGCAGGCACTTCATGTCCTGGCCGCCGATATCGAGGATGAACTCCACGCCCGGCAGCATCTCCTGCGCGCCGCGCAGGTGAGCCACGGTCTCGATCTCGCCGGAATCCACGCGCAGCGCTTCCAGCAGCAAGTGCTCGCCGTAACCGGTCACCGTGGCGTGGCCGATACGCACCAGCGGCTCGCCCGTGTCAGCATTCACCGGCATGTCGTTGTACAGGTTGGTCAGCGCGGCGCGAGCGCAGCCCAGCACATCGCCCTTGTTGCTGGCGTAGTGCGACCACAGAAGCGCGCCGTCCTCACCGATGAGCGCAGCCTTGAACGTAGTGGAACCGGCGTCGATGCCGAGGTACGCCGTGCCCTCGTAGTCCATCAGCTCGCCGCGACGCACGCATTCGCCGTCATGGCGTTGCTTGAACCGGGCGTACTCACCCTCGTCGGCAAACAGCGGCGGCAGACGCACCACTTCGGAGCCCTGGATGTCGCCGAGGTTCTTCAGGCGGTCCAGCACGTCGGACAGAAGCTCGGCCTTCACCGTCTCGCTGGCTGCGCCCGCGATAGCGCAGCCGCTGGCCACGAACAGATGCGCGTTCTCGGGCACGATGATGTGCTCGTCGTCCAGCTCCAGCGTCTCGTAGAAGCGTTTACGCAGCTCGGGAAGGTACTGCAAAGGGCCGCCGAGGAAGGCCACGTGACCGCGGATAGGGCGACCGCACGCTAGGCCGGAGATGGTCTGCGTGACCACCGACTGGAAGATGGACGCGGCGATGTCCTCCTTGCGCGCGCCTTCGTTCAGCAGGGGCTGCACGTCGGTCTTCGCGAACACGCCGCAGCGGCTGGCGATGGGATAGATGGTGGTGGCTTCACGAGCAAGCTCGTTCAAGCCGCCGGCGTCGGTGTTCAGCAGCGCGGCCATCTGGTCGATGAACGCGCCCGTGCCGCCGGCGCACGTGCCGTTCATGCGCTGCTCGATGCCCTGGTCGAAGTAGATGATCTTCGCGTCCTCGCCGCCCAGCTCGATGGCCACGTCGGTTTTGGGGATGAAGGTTTCCACCGCCGTCTTCGAGGCGATGACCTCCTGCACGAACTCGATGCCCAGCCACTGTGCCAGCAGCAGGCCGCCCGATCCCGTGATGGCGATGGTCATGCGCTCAGGGCCGAAGTCGACCGCGGCCTCCTCCAGCACTTCCACGATGGTGGCGCGCACGTCGGCGTGATGGCGGCGGTACACCGCGAACTTCACGTCGTTCGCCTCGTCGAGGATGGCCAGCTTCACCGTGGTCGAACCCACGTCGATGCCGATATGCAGGTTATTGTTCTCTTTCATAGCTCCCTTGCCTTACAGCTTGATCGATTCGCCCGGTTTGATGAAGAACAGCCTCATGGCGATAAGCGCCATCTCCTCCGAGCTTTCCCGCATGCCCGTCTCGATCCAGCGCGTGATGACGCCGAGATAGGCGGACGCGAAGAACGCCACGTAATAGCCGACGAACGGTTCGGGGTCGTTGCGGTAACGCTCGTGCAAGACGGACTGGACGAGGTTCGTGCACAACGAGTCGCGCAAGCGAGGGCCGAAGCCCACATCGCCGCCGGAGCCCAACACCGCATGAAGGAACGCGCCCTGCTCGCGCAGGTAGTCGAACAGACCAACCAGCAGCGGCAACGGCTTCTTACGAGCGCGATAGCCCAAAAGCTCGTGCACGGTGAGGTTGCGCATCTGCACCTGAAAGCGCTCGAGATCTTCCATGACCTCGGCTTCCAGCTGAGCCAGCAGATCGTCTTTATCGCGGAAATGGTTGTAGAACGTGCCGCGGTTGAGGTCGGCTCGCTCGCACAGATCGTTCACCGAGAAGCCGTCGAAGCTGCGCTCCTCCATCAGCTCGATGAGCGCGTCGCGCAGCGCGCGCTTCGAGCGCAGGATGCGACGATCCTGCGGCGCAGCCGTGCACCGGCGCGCCGACTGGACGGCGGCAGCGGCTGGTGAGACGGTTGTCGTAGTCATGATCACCTCTATTGAACAGCTGGATCAATAATGAACAGGTTGTTCATTAACGGGTATTATACCCGTTCGCTGCACCGAATACAACGAGGAGCGCTCAATTGACCCTACGCCGATCACCTTTGCAACGATGAGACGCCGTCGCGTCAGGACTGGGCGGCCCGGCTGCGCCAGCTCGGCTTGAGCCCGAAGCCCCTACGCGCTCGCATCCGCCCAATCCGAGCTCGTATCTGCCCGTTCCGGGGTCGGCATCGAGCAATTCGAGCCGAAGAGCACGACGGTCGGCAGCATCGCATCTGACGCTCGGGCCGAGCCGCCAACCACTCGTACGAATGTTTCATGTGAAACATTCGTACGCTTTTCATAAGGATCTTGCACGCGTTATCTGCTGAAGCTTTTCGCAGAGGTTCTCCGCTCGAAAAATATTGTCACCCTAGCTCACACTTCTCGTTGACGACCTCCTCGTCTCTCCCTATCATTGATCCCATGGGTACCAAGGAACAACTGCTGCGCTTGCTGGAGGACAACCGCGAGCGCCACGTATCGGGCGCCGCCATGGCCAAGGCCATCGGCGTGAGCCGCAACGCAGTGTGGAAAGCCGTCAAGGCGCTGCGTGCCGAAGGATATGCCATCGATGCGGTCACGAACAGGGGGTACGCTCTCTCGCAAGAAAACGACTTGTTGTCGCCCCAAGGTATCGAGCGGTTCCTGCCGGACAGCCACGCTTTCGCCGTCACCGTGCGCAAACGCGTGGACTCCACGAACGCTGAAGCGCGCCGCCGCGCGCTCGAAGGCGCGGCCGAAGGCACCGTCGTCGTTGCCGAGGAGCAGACCGCCGGCAAAGGACGGCCCGGAAAGACGTTCTTCTCTCCTGCCGCCACCGGCTTGTACCTCAGCATCGTGCTGCGCCCCACGTTGGCCGCCGACCGCGGCCAATTCATCACATGCGCCGCAGCCGTGGCGTGCGCGCAGGCTATCGAGCAGGTGACGGGCGCAGAGTCACTCATCAAGTGGGTAAACGACATCTATTGCGACGGCCGGAAGGTGGCGGGCATCCTCACCGAGGGCGTGGTGGACATGGAGTCGGGGCACTTCGAGCATGCCGTTCTGGGCATCGGCGTGAACGTGAAGCCGCCGGCCGACGGGTTCCCGCACGACATCGCCGACGTCGCCGGCGCCGTGCTCGACGATCGCACGGGCGCGGTGCGCTGCGAGCTGGCGGCCGCCATCCTCGCGCGCTTCTGGAGCCTCTACCAGCACATGGACGACCCGAAGCTGCACGACGAGTACCGGCGCCGTTGCTTTCTGCTGGGGCAGCCGCTGATCGTGCGCCAGGGGGCTTCGCGCGTGCGCGCCCGCGCCGTCGATCTCACGCCCGACTTCAAGCTGGTCATCGAGCTGCCCGACAAATCCCGCCGCGAGCTCCCCTACGGCGAGGTGACCATAGGCTCCATCGCCTCCCATCCTTAGCGCCCTCCCTGTGTTTCACGTGAAACATTTGTTCATGCCCGGCTCAGGCCGCGATCCTCTTCCATGAGAAGAAACGCCGGAAACGAGTGAAACGCGCCGTTGGCGTGCGCGCGGTTTGCTATGCTGGTTCGATACGCATCGCGAACCATCATTTGAGAGAAAGACGGGGCATCATGCAGATCACGCCTGCTGAAATCGCCGAGACGCTTGCCATGGTGAGCAAGCAGCACCTCGACATCCGCACGATCACGCTGGGGTTGAACCTGCGAGGTTGCACGGACGCCGATATAGACGTCATGGCGCGCAAGGTGTACGACCGCATGACCGCCGCCGCCGAGCGTCTCGTGCCCACGGCCGAGCAGCTGGAGCGCGAGTTCGGCATCCCCATCGTGAACAAGCGCATCTCGGTCACTCCCATCGCCGAGATCTGCGCCGCCACGAACGCCGCCGACCTCACCCCCATCGCCGTGGCCATGGACAAGGCGGGCAAGGAAGTGGGCGTCGACTTCGTGGGCGGTTTCAGCGCGCTCGTGCATAAGGGCGCCTCGAAAGCCGATCACAAGCTGATGGACTCCATCCCACACGCGCTGTCCGTCACCGACAACGTGTGCTCGTCGGTGAACGTGGGCTCCACGCGCGCGGGCATCAACATGGACGCCGTGCTGAAAATGGCCGGCATCATCAAGGCCACCGCCGAGGCCACGGCCGACCGCCAGTGCATCGGCGCGGGAAAGCTGGTCGTGTTCTGCAACGCCGTGGAGGACAATCCCTTCATGGCCGGTGCGTTTCACGGCTCGGGCGAGGCCGACGAAGTGGTGAACGTGGGCGTGTCGGGCCCCGGCGTGGTGCGCGCCGTGCTGGCCGACCTGCCGAAGGACGCCGACATCACGTCGGTTGCCGAAGCCATCAAGGCCACCGCGTTCAAGATTACCCGCGCCGGCGAGCTCATGGCGCGCGAGGCGAGCAAGCGCCTGGGCGTGCAGCAGGGCATTCTCGATCTGTCGTTGGCACCCACCCCTGCCGAGGGCGACTCGGTGGCCGAAATCCTCGAGGCCATCGGCGTGGGCCAGTGCGGCGGTCCGGGCACCACGGCGGCGCTCGCCATGCTGAACGACGCCGTGAAGAAGGGCGGCGTCATGGCTTCGTCGTCCGTCGGCGGCCTGTCCGGCGCGTTCATTCCCGTGTCCGAGGACGCCGGCATGATTCGCGCGGCCGAGGACGGCGCGTTGTCGCTGGAGAAGCTGGAGGCCATGACCTGCGTGTGCTCCGTGGGCCTCGACATGATCGCGGTTCCCGGCGACACGTCCGTCGAGACCATCTTCGGCATCATCGCCGACGAGTGCGCCATCGGCATGATCAACTCCAAAACCACCGCCGTGCGCCTCATCCCCGCCATCGGCAAAACGGTGGGCGACCAGCTGGACTTCGGAGGCCTGCTGGGCTACGCCCCGGTCATGCCCGTGAACCAGTTCGCCGGCACCACGTTCGCCCACCGCGGCGGCCGCATGCCCGCGCCGTTGAACTCGCTGAAGAACTAGCGCGGCAATCAACCAGCGCGTTTCCGAAAGCGGCCCTACGGGGCCGCTTTTGCTATCGCTCCCACTCCATCACGAAGCGCTCGTAGCGTTGGGTTTGGTGAAACATGCGGACAAGATGCACGATCGACTCTTGAACTCTATACACCACGACATAACTCTTAACTGTCATTTCTCGATACTCGTTCTTGGCCAAGGTTGGTTTTGTTGAAACGGAATTCGCAAATGGGGTGGTTTCCAAAAAATCGATGACCCTATCCATTTCATTGATCAATGTCAGGGCTGATCGGGGCGATTTCTAATCGTCTACAAGATACGCAAGTATGTCGTCATAGTCGCACTCGAAACGCAGCGACTTATTGACCGTATAACCCATATTTTTCCCGCATCCTATTTTGCATCTCCCGAGCCGATCCTACCCGGCCCTCGGCGATATCGCGCTCGGCCTCGTCGAGCTTGTCCTTGACGGAGACGACCTTCTTCTTCATGGCTTTGTACTGCGCGATCAGGTCTTCTCCTTCGTAGCCTTCGTTGATCAGATAGCGAAGGATGTCGATCGTCACGTCTTCGTCTTCGACGTCGAGCGGCTGCAAAAACATGCCTTTGTCGGTCCACGTGCAGAGCGCGTAGTCTTTGAACCCCGCCTCCTCGTACGCTTTCGCCGGGATGGTGATCTGCCGTTTGCTGGAAATCTTTATTGCCAGCGGTTCTGCCAAAGCTGCCATGCCCATACTGCATCTCCTTTACCAAGCGTTTGGTGCTTGGCATCAGTGTATCACGCGCGAACGACTACCAAGGTATCTCCTCGTAGGTGAGGCCCTTTTCTTCAGCCAGGTAGGCGAACAGCTCGTCGCAGTCGAACACCTTGATGGACGATTTCTCGAAGTCCTTCTGATTGCGCGTGATGATGGCGTCGGCTTTCAGCTTGAGCGCGCATTGGTACACGCATGCATCTTCCAGATCCGACCAGGAACAATCAAGCGCAGCATCGAATTCAACCTCGTTGACGCCACATATGCGAACCCCTTGACGAAGCTTTTTCAAATCACGTTTCAGCTGGACAGCGAGAGAGTGCTTTCCTCCGCCCGTCAGAGTATAGAAAACATCATTCGCTTGCGTAGAGCTGAACCAGAGCTCATGCTCTGCAAGAAATCCCAGCAGGATGAGTTTTCGTGCGGCAGCATAGAAAGGATCTCTCATTTTGAGGTAATCGATCACGATGTTCGAATCCAGCATCAGCCTCATGAGAAATCCTTACTCGTCGCGAGGCCGCGCGATACCAAGCGCTCCCGCCTGATCTCATCGTCGGTCATGGTGGAGAAGCGATCCCTCCGTGGAATGCCGTCAACCCAGGCAATCGCCTCGGCTATCTCCTCCTGCGTGTATTTCCGCCGCCCCTGCTCCTCCGGAAACGGCAGTTTTTTATTCTCCAGCACGTAGTCGTACAGACGGTTCACCGCTTGCGAGGCATTCGTGCCCAGCTGCTCGAGCATGCGGTTGCCCGCCTCTTTCTTCTCCTGCGACATGCGCGCCGTCACCATCGCATCGGCCATGCTGCACCTCCTATGTAGTACGTACAACATTAGTATAGCATGTTAGCACACGAAGCGAAAGACTCTCGCGTTTGAAGAACCGCGGACGCAAACGCGCCCCTTCCCTACTTCCCTCTCACCACGGCGCCGAAGGGCAGCAAGGCAAGCTTCGCCTGTTTGAAGCATTGCAGGCCGAAGGGGATGCCGATGACGGTGATGCACAGCAGCACGCCGTTGAGCAGCGCCTCGAGCGCCAGGAACACGCCGCCGAACACGAACCACAGCACGTTGAGGATGGCCGACCCCGCGCCCCCGCCGTATTCGACTTCCTTGCCGAACGGGAAGAACGCGAGCCCCGCCATCTTGAAGCACTGCGTGCCCACGGGGATGCCCACGATGGTAATGCACCACACAAGGCCGACGAGGCACCAGCTCACGCCCTGCCAGAACCCCGCGAAGATGAACCACAGTATGTTGCCGATCACGCTCATGAACGCCCCCCTTCACCACGGCCCCCGTCATCGCGAGACCCTTCGAACACGGCGCGCACCAGGTACTCCACGTTGCCCTCGGGTCCTGTGATGGGCGACTCCACGACGCCCGTCGCGTCGAACCCGGCATCCGCCAACGCCGCGCGCACCTCGTCCACCGTACGCCGCCGCACGGCCTCGTCGCGCACCACGCCGCGCTCCGTCTCGTCGGGTCGCGACTCGAACTGGGGCTTCACCAGGCCGATGAACACCGTGCCCGGCTGCGAGAGGCGCGCGAACACGGGCGCGAGCGCCGCAAGACCGATGAAGCTGAGGTCGGCCACCAGCACGTCGAAGGGTGCGCCCAATTCCACCGGATCGGCCAGCTTGATGTTCACACGCTCGAACACGCTCACGCGCGGATCCTGCCGCAGCTTCCATGCCAGCTGCCCGTAGTTCACGTCGACGCACGCCACACTGGCCGCGCCCGCCTGCAGCAGGCAGTCGCTGAAACCGCCGGTGGACGAGCCGATGTCCAGGCACCGCAAACCGCGCACGTCCTGTCCGAACGCATCGAGCGCCCCTTGCAGCTTATGGCCGCCGCGCGACACGAACCGCTTGCGGTTCTTCACCACCACCTCGGCATCCGGCGCCACGCGCACGGCGGCGCTGGTGGCGTACACGTCGCCCACCTTCACCTCGTGCGCCAACACCGCGCGCAGCGCCGCGTCGGTATCCGCGAAGTATCCTTGCTCCACCAACAGCGTATCAAGTCTGATTTTCTTCATGGGCACAGTATAGCAATGATGGTTCCGAATTCGCGAAGCGCCGCAAGAACAAGGGCGGGGACCTGCAGTCAGCTGCGATCGACCTCTATACGGTAGGACTCGATAAGATCGATCAACTCCTGTTTCGAGTGCACGCCGGTTTTCGCGTAGATATGCTTGATATGGGTTTCGATCGTGCTCTTGGAGATGGTCATGGTTTCGCGCATGTAAGGCACCGATCGGCCTTTCCCCAAATAGCCCAGCACTTCCGTTTCGCGCGCCGACAGCTTGAAATCATCCGAAACGCGAGCTACGACATCGACCCCCTGCTCCAACGTCTCGTCAGGCAACTCGGCCGCCTGAGCGGCCGGCTCGTCAAACCCCTTCTGCAAATGTACGAACAATGGAAGGATGACGACGCAGGCGCAAATGAAGAAGAGGCAGCTAGCCTGCACGTTAAACGAAGGTGCGAACGACCCCGCTAAGCCGCCCAGCAAGAACCCCAATTGCGTCACGGATCGAAAAATACCGAACGTCTCGCTGGGCAAACAGAGGCCTTTGGCGGTTATTCGAGCGAATATAGCGAAGAAAAGCACTTCCACGTACAGCGCCGCAGAGCACGCCAACACGAAAGCGATCGTATTGCAGAGCGGAGTCTCCAACGAACGAAGAGACAGCGAGAACACGATGAGCGGTACGACCAATTCGTAGAGAAACGAGAAGTTCAACTGGCTCGTGTGGGCTATGGCGAACGCCGCGACGCATCCCGCGATCACGCCGCCGAGCGCATACGCCACTATCATGTCGTTGCCGAAGATCAACAAATCTCGAGGCGCGAAGCTGGTCACCACGAATCCTGTTGCAATGCTGCACGCCATGGAGCAGAGCGCAAGCTTCGAAAGGGACGGCAGCACCCGTTTGAAGGGCTCTTCGGCTGCAGGGAACGCGAAATCGGGCGCTTGAACGTTCTTTCCGAGAAGCAGCATAACGCACGAGACCAGCGGGTAGAGAGCAGCCAGAATGCCGGACGAAGGCCAAGGAAGCACGTACGTTAGCAAAGCCGCCGCAACGAACACTGCCAGAGAGGCCGGTATGCACGATTCCGCGTCCTCCTGGCCTATCTCGCAGAACAGCTCGCCCCACGCCACCCACAGCGTCGACGACGCCAAACCGCCCAAAGCGCTCACCGCAAGCAGAGGAAGCCAACCGGGCACGATGTAAAACAGCAGCGTCGTTGCTGAAACGACCGCTGACGAGCCCAAAATGATTCTCGGTCCCAAGGGAACGCGCTTGCGAGGGCGAAACGCCAAAGCCAAAAGACCCACGGCAGAAAACGCCAGCGAAACGCACAGCGTGGCACGGTTCAGGAGGCTGTCAGGCGGGAAGATGCCGCCCGAAAACCACGACCCGTAAACCCAGGCGAGCATGAGCCCCAACCCGAGGAACCGGGTTCGAGCCCGCCCGAAAAACGCGTCAAGAGATTGCACCCAAACGAACATGACTTTCCCCCACTCTCGATATAACCCCATTGTAGAGGGATGCCAAGAACGATGGCAATCCCGTGAAAGAGGGGATGCGTTCCACCTGCGAAAACAAGAAATCCCGTATTAGCACGATGCAAAATGTCAGCGGAAAGAAGCACAATGCGCCCAGATCCAAAAGGGGTCGCAAGGACGATTGAAAGAAATGGGGAGATACGTATGGCATCGAAAACCGCTCTGAGCCGCCGGCGCTTCATTGCAGGAGCATTGGCAGCAAGCACCGCTGCCGCCTTGAGCGCCGCAGGATGCGCTCCGGCATCATCCGAATCGTCGAAGAATGAAGGCGCACCGTCCTCCGGCGACGCTTCCCCTTCGGCAGCAGCCGCTATCGTTAGCGAGGTCCCCGCTTGGCTCGGCGAGCCTCCCAGCATCACCGACACCGACTGCAAGGAAACCCTCAGCACCGAGGTTCTGGTAGTGGGAGCCGGCTGCTCCGGCTTGGTGGCGGCGAATTTTGCCGCCATGGAAGGAGCCGAAACCTTGTTGATCGAGAAATTCGACAAAGGCACTGGCCTGCGCGGCTCTGCCATCGGCGCAGTAGGATCTAAAAAGCAGCAGGAAGCCGGCGCCGTGATCGACCCCATGGAAATCTGCAACGACCTCGCCCATTATTCGCTCAACAACTCTTCCATAGACCTCCACCGTCTCTGGACCGACCATTCCGCAGAGGCCGTGGATTGGTATTGCGACCTCGTCGACGGAGTGGATCAGTGCAAAATCGATCTCGAATGGAGCATGCCCAACCAGGAAACCCGCTACAAGTGCTGGCCCACCGGACACGGCGCCATGCTCGACAACGGCAAAAGCGGAAAAGACGAAGCCAGCGGCGAAGGGGTCACCTACGCATGCGTGGAAGGGAACTTCACGGCACAACCCAACGCAAAGCTCATGTACCAGACGAGCTTGGAATGTCTCATCAAAGAAGGCGACAAGGTGGTAGGAGCCTACGCGAGCACTGCCGACGGCGAATACCTGCGCATCAACGCTTCCAAAGGCGTCATCGTAGCCACCGGCGGCTACGCGAACAATGCCGAGATGTACACCGCGCTGCAAGCCGATAACGCAAAGGGCTTGTGCGGCGTCGTTCCTTTCGGCAACTTCAACGCCCAGGGGCAAGGCATCAAGGCCTGCTTATGGGCCGGAGCCGCAAAGGACGAGACCCCGACGAGCATGGTGTTCGACCGCGGTATCATGCGCCCCGACCAAGAGCCGGGAGATCCTTTCGCGATGGACTTCGGTTACTTCCACATGGCAACCCAGCCGTTCCTCAAGGTGGACATCGAGGGCGAGCGCATCACCAACGAGTCCTCCCCCTACGACTTCCTCATCCATGCGCTGGCGAAGAAGAGTCGCCAGCGCGCCTGGTACAACGTTTGGGATTCCAATTGGCCCGCCGATATCGAGCGCTTCCACACCATCGGCTGCTCAGGCCTGATAAAGGCAGAAGGCACCAACCAGATGGATCCGGAAGGCGTGGAGGGGACAGCCGCCATCATCGAAAGCTTGATCGAGGAAGGCAAGATAATCAAAGCCGACACGCTTAACGAGATAGCCGACGCATTCGGCATCGACAAAGAGACGTTCTTGACCACCGTCGACGAGTACAACGGCCTATTCGATGCCCAAAACGACACACAGTACGGAAAAGAAGCGTTCAGGCTGTCGGAAATCCGCACCGCACCCTTCTACGCATGCAAGCTCTCGGGCATTGCGCTCTGCACGCTTGACGGCATCAAGATCAACACGAAGTTCCAAGCGCTCGACGCTGAAAACGTCCCCATCGAAGGCCTCTACGTCATCGGCAACGACTCCGGCAACTATTACAACGGCAGCTATCCGAACCTAGCCGCCGGTCTCAACGCCGGCCGTTGCGTCACTTTCGGCATGCTGTGCGGAAGGCACGTGGCGAGCCTGTAGCTTGTGCGCATAGCCCCATCGGCCGCAAACCAGCAATCCCGGTCGGCTACCCTGCCAACCGGGATCGCATCTTCGCTCCGAAAACACGCCTCATGCGCCGGAGCGTGTTTTCGGAGCGAAGATCGCGGATCGGACGCAATGCCTCGGATGTCGCTACCCCACGATCTCGTAGAGCCGCATGTCGTCTTCGCTGAGAAGCAGCTTGAAGCCCGGTGTCTGCTCGTCGATGGTTTCGATGCCGCGCCAATTCTCCTCTTTGTAGCGGATGGTCGTCGTGGTGCGATGGTCGCTTCCCTGCACGTCGAGCATCAGCACGTAGAGCGCGTCGAGGTCGTTCACGAGCCGCTGCACCTCTTCGGACGTGCTGATATCGCGCAGCTGCGTACGAAGGATCTTGCTTTCCTCGGCACCGCCCCTTCCGTTGTCGGACGAGCGCCTGAAATAGGTGTTGATGCCCTCCACCCCGTAGCTCCAGCAGCTGCCGTCGCTCGGCACGTTGATGACGAGAGCACCCTCCCCAATCAGCTCCATCGCCTTCTTCACGAACGTGTCTTCCTCCCCCGTCAACCCGCGATCCCATGAATACCGCATCGACACCTCGCGATGGATTTTCACCAGACCTGCGCCGATGTCGGTTTTACCCATCAGCTTCGCATGAAAGGGGAAGAACTGGCACATGAGCATCAGCGCGACGAGGATGCCCACCGGCAGGTACCTGCACTTCGGATGATCCGCCTGCACGCGCAGAGCCTTCGCGCACCACGACCTGACGATATCGACCAGTTGGACGAAACCCAAGGAAGCAAGCGGGATGGCGAAAAGCGCCGTCATCGCGCCCGTTCGGTAGTAGTCGGTGTACCAGAACCCCGACAGCACCTGCTTCACCACGCCGTCGGTCGACACGTCGATAACGTACACGACGAAGGCGAACGCGTAAGCGACCGTCATCCACAAGTACCGCCTGTTCCTGCACGTGTAGATGACGCCCGCCAGCACCGCGACGCTCAAAAAAGGCTGCACGCCCTCGCGCGTCGTGAACATGAACAGCAGGCCGCTGACAATGGCCTTCAGGGGAGAGAGCGTCGCCACCCAGGAAGTCTGAACCGCCCCTTGCATAAAAGGCGCAAAGTACAGTAAAGCCCAGCCCGCGCACGCCACCGCAAAGAGCGCCGCAGTCGCTGTGACACGTTTCGAAACCGAACAAGACCTCCCGTTAGACGAATGCAGTAGGAGACTCATGCAGTAGAGCACGGCCCAGATTCCGAACGTGAACACGCCGTTCGGCTGGGAAAAGGCCATGGATCCCAGACCCATGGCAACAAGGAACGCGAGCCTGACCTTGCCCGAGAGTCCCTTCGCTTCGATCGCCCCGACAAGCGCGACGAACGCCAGCGGGATCAGCATGAAGGACGCCATGTTCGAAAGCAGCTGGCCGTACACGACGAACCCCCACGGGAACCCGCAGAACGCTACAACGAACAGCGAGCCCGCCCATACGACCCGCTTGCCTTCGCCGAACAGCTTCAGGAACAGCAGGCACATGCCCAGAGGAAACACCACCGCCGTCAGCGCGATGATGGAAGCGTTTGCGGCAAGCGTCACGGCATTGCCGAAGAAAGACGCCACGACCGCCGTGACCGCATGCCAAGCCGAAGGATAGAACGAGCTGGTGACGCCCTGATCGAGGTACGAGCTCGCATGCAACGTGGAGAACGTGCCCGTGTCCAGGAATCCTCGCACAATCGCGAGGTGCACGGTGGTGTCATCGTTCCTCGAAAACGATTCCGGACCGTCGATGGCCAACAGGAACACGACGAACACGACCGCGAACGCCACCGCGACGTAGAGAGCCGCCGCCTTCCACGCGCCCTTCACGTCGTCGATGGCGATCAGCCCACGAGAGGCGTTCGGGGCTTTCGCCCGAGCGATGCCCTTGCTCACCAGCAAGGCAATCGCGCCGATCGCGACGGCGATCGCCAGCAATACGGGGCCCGAACACGTCACGCCGACCTCGAACAGGACGATACCCAGCACCGCCAGGAAGAAAATCGAGATCATCGGCGCAATCGCGACGGAAGCGAAACGAGAGACGAACAGCGAGCGGGCGAACAAGTACCCCGGCACATACAGCACCGCAACGCATACGACCACCGCCAAGGCAAGCATGAGCCACATAGAATTCCCCAAGAATTGGTTTCCAACACCTACGATCTGAAGATTATAGACGCAAGGGTGCGCTAATGCGAATCCATTGCCTCGTTTTCGGCTATAAGCGAGTTATCAGTTTTCTGCAATCAAACCGGCTGTTTTCTCCCACGTCCCCGACTTATGCGCACCTCTGCCATGCAAATCGCGCCGCGTTTGGACGAAAGACCGCATACGTTTCGGCATCATGCCTGGTCGCGTTTTTATCGAACCTCGCCTTAACCAAATCGGGCGTTTTCCGGGTGCACATAACTCAAGGACATGGGAGAAATCGTCGATTTTCGTGGCAGAAGCGCACACAAGTCGAGGACTTCGCTCCGCTGGGCGTCGCCTCCCTCGGAAGCAAACGTTTCCCAACGCACGGCGGCCGCCCGAAGGCGGCCGCCGGAACAAGCACGATGCCCGCTGCGCCTTACGGCAGCAGCAGCTGGGCGATTTGCACGGCGTTCAGGGCCGCGCCCTTGCGGATCTGGTCAGCGACCACCCACATGGCCAAGCCGTGATCAACCGTGTCGTCTCGGCGCAGACGACCGACGTACGTCTCGTTCGTGCCGGCCAGCAGACCCGGCATGGGATACGTGTTCGTGGCGCAGTCGTCCATGACCACGATGCCCGGGAACGCCTCGAGCGCCGCGCGCGCGGCCTCGACGCTCACCTCGTCCTGGAACTCCACGTAAACGGCCTCAGCATGGCAGCGTAGCACGGGCACGCGCACGCACGTAGCGGCCACGCGAATGTCCTGGTCTCCCATTATTTTCTTCGTCTCGACGACCATCTTCCATTCTTCCTTGGTGGAGTCGTCCTCGAGGAACTTGTCGATATGCGGGATGCAGTTGAACGCGATGCGATGCTGGAACGCGCTCACCGTGAGCTCGTCGTCGGACTTGCCGTCGAGGAACTCTTTCGTCTGGTCGTACAGCTCGGCCATAGCCGGGGCGCCGCCGCCGCTGGCCGCCTGATACGTGGACACCACCACGCGCTTGATGCGCGACAGATCGTACAGGGGCTTCAACGCCACCACCATCTGGATGGTGGAGCAGTTCGGGTTCGCGATCACGCCGTTATGCCAAGCCACGTCGCCGGGGTTCACCTCGGGCACCACCAACGGCACGTCCTCGTCCATGCGAAACGCGCTGGAGTTGTCGATCATCACGGCGCCGGCCGCGGCCACGGCCTCGCGCATCTCCTTCGATACGCTGGCACCGCACGAGAACAGCGCGATATCCACGCCTTCGAACGACTCCGGCGTCATCTCCTGCACCGTGAGCTCGCCTGCCGGAACCTGGCCGCACCCCAAAAACGGCAACTTCTTGCCCGCCGAGCGGGCCGACGCCAGCGCGCGCACCTCGGCCGCCGGGAAATCGACGTCGTGCAGCACCTGCAAGAACTCAGCGCCTACCGCGCCCGTGGCCCCCGCCACAGCCACCACCGGATGAGCCGGAATCTCTTTCGTCCATGTCATAGCAACTCCCTTTCCCCGCTTATGCACCCTATCGACAAGCCTCGCTCACGCGTTTGCGCAACCAACTGCCGCTAGTATATAATGAAGAAGTCAGCAGATGGCCTGAGGTGAAGAGCAGGCGACACCGTTAAGGTTTGTGACCGCTAGTTGCTGCTAGCGGTCATCTTCTTTCTAGTGCGCCCAAAGCGCCTTGGCGAACGCCACCGCCTCCCGAAGCAAGCCGACAATCGCGGCCGCCAGCCCAACAGCCGAAGCTGCGAGCTTGAGGATTATCACGATAGCATCCAAGCGAGTCACCTCCTTCCTCAAGAAGTAGGTGCCGCCTGACGCTCAGGACTTACATCCGCCGACTCTCACACATTCTAACATGCGTATCGCCAGCGAAACACATGCATGGCAAAGCTTCTATCTTCCCTTGTTCATCTTTGCAGCGATTTCCTCCGCGCTGAGCTGCGTTTCCTCGAACACGCTGTCGGAGTCGAGGTCGAACGCCTTATGCAGGCAGCGCACCGCCGCCGCAGCTTGCGCGCCGTCCACCACGACCGACAGGCGGATGGGCGACGTGGAGATGGCCAGGATGTTGATCTGGTTCTCGCCCAGCGTCGAGAACGCGCGCGCCGCCACGCCGGGCGACGACTTCATGCCCGTGCCCACGAGGCTC
>OLQK01001048.1_pt1 | contig 20934 bp, 19 predicted proteins | sample 1672501 | NCBI WGS metagenome assembly OLQK01 (sample SAMEA3136693, study PRJEB25190) | human gut metagenome | biome: human gut; feature: human-associated habitat; material: faeces | place: Austria | collected 2013
TGCTCCACGCCCCAGCAGCTCTACCTGCAGGAGCTGCTCGGTCTGCCGCATCCCGTCTACGCGCACATACCGCTGCTCGTGGCCGAGCGCGACCGTCGCCTGTCGAAGCGCGACCGCGACGCTGCCCTCGATGCACTGCTCGCGCGCTTCAAGACGCCCGAAGCCGTCATCGGCCATATCGCCGGCATCACCGGCCTCGCTCTCACATGCGACCCTGCAACGCCCGAAGAGCTGCTGGCGACGTTCGATCTCGCCGCGCTGCCGACGACCTTCGACGACCTCGTGCAAGTGCGTTGGAGGTAAGCCTACCGGAGTCGCCCCGCCGCAGCGACTCCGCTGCCGTGGGCGCAAAACGGCACCCATGACATTTTCTTGAGGCTATCCACTGGGAAATCGTATATCGAAAAATTCGCCATCAGGGGTTTTGGTCGACGTCGCGCCCGCACGGCACGCGCAAATTGCCATGGGTGCCGTTTTGCGCCCACAACGGCGAATCGTTCGCCGACCCCCTGTTTTCTCAGCTGAAATTCCCTCACTCACGCATTTTGCGTGAGAACTTTCGCCATAATTCCTCCACATTTCATCCAGAATGCAGATAGTTTCGCCATCGTTCGCTGCCTAAAGTTAGCCCAACGGAGGAATGCAGCGAAGGGGGAGGCGCATGACTGCCATGCAAGATAAAACCGTCGTCGACGCGAAAGCCGTCGAGGATCGGATGGCTGCAATCGAGGACACGGTATGCCGCCATCCGCTCAACCGCGAGGTGCTCTATCGCATGCTCGCGTACTGCGCCGAGGAGCGCGCGTTGGACGACCTTGAGCGCGAAGCAGCATCCTGGCCCGAATTCGAAACCGCTACCCAGAACCAGTACCGCCTGGCCGAGCATCTCGTGCGCGCCGGCGGGCTGGATAGGATCGAGCGAGACGAGCGCGGCGCCATCGTCATGGAGCAGGACAAGGAGGGTCTCGACGAGGACGCCGTCGACGACCTCGTGCGTTCCGTAGCGTTTCGCACCACCGAAGCGGGCGCGCGCTTCGTCGAGCAGCATCGCCCTCAGGCGCGCCTCGTGGAGTTGCTGCAGCTCGCGCCGGAACGCGCCGACGTGTATATCGAGCTGCTGGAGTTCGTCCGAGCCCGTCCGCGCGCCTACAACGACATCGTGGAACTGCTGCGCGGGCGCCCCGTGCTGGAAACCGTCGTCGACGGCGAGCGGCGGCGCATGCAGCCCAGCGTGTTCGTGGACAAGCTGGAGCGCTCGGGCGCTTTGGTCTGGAAAGAAGGTTGGTGTCTGACGGAGGAGGGGGACGCGTTTCTGCGGGATCTGAAGGCAAGCGAGTAGAACCATCATAAGGAGAAAGGTTGGAGAACATGGCTGAAACCACGTTGACACGTCGAAGCTTCGTCAAGGCGTCCGCTCTGGTGGGCGCGACGGCGGCGTTCGGCGCTTCGATGGCCGGCTGTATGCAGGAGGCTCCGCAGGAGCAGGCTCCGTCCGGCGGCGGCGCCGACGAGGGTCTCGTGAGGATGAAGACGTCCTGCCACGGCTGCATCCAGATGTGCCCGGCTATCGCGTATCTGAAGGACGGCGTCGTCGTAAAGCTGGAAGGCGACCCCGACGCGCCGGTAAGTCGCGGAAGCCTGTGCATCAAGGGCCTCAACCAGCTGCACACCATGTACAGCCCCCGCCGCGTGCTGCATCCGCTTCGGCGTGCCGGCGAGCGCGGCGAGAACAAATGGGAGGTCATCAGCTGGGACGAGGCCGTCGAGGAAGCGGCCACGCATATCTGCGACGCCATCGACAAATACGGCCCCTATTCCTTCTTCGCCAGCGTGGGCGGCGGCGGAGCCTACTCGTTCATGGAGGCCATGACCCTGCCCATGGCGTTCGGGTCGCCCACCGTGTTCGAGCCCGGCTGCGCCCAGTGCTATCTGCCGCGCTGGAGCATGTCGAAGCTGTTCTACGGCGGCAACGACCAGTCCATCGCCGACAACGCCGTGCAGGAGATATTCCGTCCCGACCCCGACAACAAGGCCGAGGTCGTGGTGCTGTGGGGCGCCCAGCCTTCCGTCAGCCAGACGGCAGAATCGGGTCGCGGCATGGCCGAGCTGCGCGCCAAGGGCGTGAAGACCATCGTGGTCGATCCCAACTTCTCGCCCGACGCGGTGAAGGCCGACGTGTGGCTGCCGGTGCGCCCGGCCACCGACACGGGCCTGCTCCTGTGCTGGTTCCGCTACATCTTCGAGAACAAGCTCTACGACGAGCAGTTCACGAAGTACTGGACGAACCTGCCCTTCCTTATCGACCCCGAGACGAAGCTGCCGGTGAAGGCGCAGGAACTGTTCCCCGACTTCCAGCAGACCACGCCCGAGAACACCCCGGCCTACGTCTGCTACGACCTCAAGACGAACGCGGTGGCGCCCTTCGAGTTCTCCGCGCCCGCCGACGCCGCAGTGAACCCCGAGATCTTCTGGACGGGCGACTTCGAAGGGAAGACGTACAAGACCGCCGGCCAGATCTACAAGGAAGAAGCCGATCCCTGGACGCTCGAGCACACCGCCGAGAACTGCTGGCTCGATGCCGACAAGATCGAAAAAGCCATCAAGATCTACGCCGAGGCCTCCGTTGCCGGCATCGCGAACGGCGTGGCGTCGGACATGACCGAGTCCGCCTCGCAGGTGCCGCTGGGCTGCATGGGCCTGGACTCCATCATGGGCTACGTCAACAAGCCCGGCTGCACGATGACGCAGTACGGCGCCGCCGGCGCGCCGCCGACGAAGCGCCCGGTCACGTACAACAACGGCTTCGACGGCATGTTCTCGGACATGTACGGCATCGGCGCGGTCATCGGCATGAGCGATGCCGAGAACGAGGCGCGCGCGAAGAAGCTGGGGGAGGAGAACCCGCAGCAGAAGCTGGCGAACCAGCTGCTCGTCGATCGACTTGGCATGAAAGACCACAAGGGTCTGTACGCATGGTGCCACAGCCATATCCCCACGGTGCGCGAGGCCATCGCCACCGGCGAGCCGTACAAGCCGCGCGTGTGGTTCGACATGTCGGGCAACAAGCTGGCCATGCTGGGCAATGCGAAGTCGTGGTACGACGTGTTCCCCGAGGTCGACTACATCATCGGCCAGTACCCGATGCTCACCTCCTTCCACATCGAGGCCGCCGACCTCGTGTTCCCCGTGCGCGAGTGGCTGGAAGAGCCCATGGTGAACATGACCCAGCTCAACACCCAGTGGCTGCAGAACGAGTGCGTGCACATCGGCGAGACGGTGTCGCACTCCATCCCAGCCGCGCAGGTGGTGGCGAAATGCGCGGAGAAGATGGGCGGCGAGCTGCCCGGTCTCAAGCCCGGATACCTGGGCAGCGCCACCGAGGAGGAGGTCAAGGCCTCCGTCGCCGAGACGCTGCACGCGCCCAGCTGGGACGAGCTGGTGAAGGACGCCGACAAGTACGTGCCCTACGTCACGCCGGCCAGCGAGTACTTCCATTACGGCCAACATGAAACCGTGGTGGACGATGGCCTGCCTGCCGGCTTCGGCACCGAGTCCCGCAAGATCGAGGTGTACTGCCAGATCCTGCTCAAGCTGGCGCGCACGGGATATCCGTTCTGCTATCCGGAGCCGCAGGAGCCCTGCGAGGACTACAGCCCCATCTGCTCGTACATCGAGCCGGCGGAGAGCCCGCTGTCCGACGAGGAATACCCCTTCGTGCTCACGTCGGGCCGCGTGCCGTACTTCCACCATGGCACCATGCGCCACGCCGCGCTGTCGCGCGAGCTGTTCCCCACGGCCGAGATCCGCATCAATCCGGCGAGCGCCAAGGAGCTGGGCATCGAGCATATGGATTGGGTGAAGGTGACCAGCCGCCGCGGCGAGGTGCACGCGCGCGCCTACCTCACCGAGGGCGTGCATCCGAAAACCGTGTGGATGGAGCGCTTCTGGAACCCGGAGTGCTACGACGAGTCCCAGACGAATCCGACGGCCGGCTGGCGCGAGTGCAACGTGAACGTGCTCACGAAGAACGACGCCCCGTTCAACGAAGTGTACGGCTCCTACACGAACCGCGGTTTCACGGTGAAGATCGAGAAGTCCCAGAAACCCGCGAACGTATGGGTGGAGCCCGAGGAGTTCGCGCCGTTCCTGCCGACTGAGGAAATGCTGTCCGAAGCTCAGACGAAGGATGTGTTCTGATGAGAAACTGCCTGGTTATCGATCTCGACCGCTGCAGCGGATGCGACGGCTGCGTTGCGGCCTGCAAGCTTGAGAACAACGTCGATTTGGGCGTGTACTACAACCGCGTGCACGCCGTGGGACCCACGGGCACCTTCCCGGACATCGAGCAGTACTGGATTCCCCTGCAATGCCAGCAGTGCGAGAACCCCGGCTGCATCGAAGTGTGCCCGACGGGCGCATCGTACCGCGACGAAGCCACGGGCGTGGTGCTGGTCAATGCCGAGGAGTGCATCGGGTGCGAATCGTGCCTGAAGGGCTGCCCGTACAATGTGCGCACGCTCAATCCGAACACGAATGTGGTGGAGAAGTGCACGTTGTGCTTCCAGCGACATGAGGAGGAGGACTGGGTGCCGGCCTGCGTGCACAACTGCTGCTGCGGCGCGCGCTACTTCGGCGACCTGGACGATCCCGACAGCTCCGCTGCGAAGGCTGTTGCAGCGGCTGGCGCGGAGAACTGCCACCAGCTTGACGATCCGCACGGGCTCAAACCGGCGACGGTCTACATCTTGTCCGCCGCAACGGCGGCATGGCAGGGCGATCCTGTGACGACGGACCGCGTGTCCGCATCGTAAGCCCGCGCGCTGCAACCCGTCCCGGCAGGCCGAACCCCTCCCAAGGCCTGCCGGGACGCGGCGGCGCGTCCAAGCCAGGGGTCGAGAAGCAACGAGAAAGGGGAGTCACGATGATGGAGACGCAGACCTGCGCGGGCCTCGTGTCGGCGCTCGAGGGTCGCGCGGCGTTCTACGACGTGGTGGCGGCGCTGTACTACAAACCGCTCGCCCAAGAGCAGATCGACCACATCGCCGAGGGAGGCCTTGCGGCATTCGCCGGCGCGGGAGAACTCATGGCGGAGGGCCTGCACGACATGGAGCGCGCGCTGTCGAAGCGGCACTCCGGCACGCGCCAGGAGCTGGCAGTGGACTTCACGGGCGCCTTCGCCGGGACGTCGTCGTGGAAAGGCCGCTACGCCACGCCCTACGAGTCGGTGTTCACGAGCGAGGAAGGCCTGCTGTTCCAGGACTCCTACCACGAGGTGTACCGCCTGTACCGCCAGAACAGCGTGCGGAAAAGCCCCGGCTACGACTTCCCCGACGACCACCTGTCGTACCTCTGCGAGTTCCAGGCTCTCCTGGCGAGCCGGGCCGTGCGCGCGCTCGAGACGAACGATGCGGAATGCGCGCTCGAACAAGTGCGCCTTTCGCAGCACGTGCTGCACGACCATATCCTGTCGTGGTTCGACGACTTCGAGGAGCTGGCGCTGCACTTGGTGAAAACGCGTTTCTACCGCGGCGTGCTGAAGATGAGCAAGGGCTTCTTCCTGTTCGACGCCGAGGTGCTGGCCGATATGGCGGAGGAGTTGGAGAGGCTATGACGTTCGCGCTGGTGCTCGCATGCACGGTTGCCGCCTGCTTCGCGCTGCGCAACCCCCTCAAAGCCTGCCCGATGGCGTTCTACGCGGCGGCCCTGCTCGTGGACGTCGCCTTCGTGGCGGGGACGTTCTGGGGCATGCCCCGCGACGCATGGAGCGTGTTCTTCGTCCTTATCCAGAAATGCCTGCTGCCGCTTGCCCTGTTCGTCGTGGTCATGTACATCGGCGTGCTGGATCGCGGCTCGCGCGCCTGCATGTGGCTCAAGCCCGTGCGCGCCGAGCTGTCTATCGTCGCCTGGCTCCTGTCGCTCGGCCACGTGGCCGTGTACGGGGCCACGTACCTGCCGCGCATCGCGTCGGGCGGGGCGACGAACGGCAACGTGGCCGCCTCGTTCGCGGTGGCGGTCGTGCTGCTGGCGCTGCTGGCCGTGCTGGGCGTCACGTCGTTCAACCTGGTGAAGAGGCGCATGCGCACCGAAACTTGGAAGAAGGTGCAGAAGCTCGCCTATCCGTTCTTCCTGCTCACGTACGTGCACCTGCTGCTGATGCTGGCCCCTTCGGCGCTGCATGGCGGCGTTGCGGCGACGACAAGCGTTGCGGTATACTCGATCGTGTTCGCGGCATACGTCGTTTTACGGCTCGTCCGCGCGGCGAAGGAACGCCGTATCCGCGAAGCCGTCTGACGCTCGAGGGGAAGCGCGCGGTTCGGGCTGTCGTCCGTTTCGGGAGGGGGAGTCGACGGCTTCATGAAGGGATTTTTCGAAAAGCTCGTCAAGGCGTGCCCTTCGCTGCCGTTTTTGGCGTTGGGCGTCTGGCTGGCATGGGCCTACATCGCCTACAGCGGCACGGCATGGCTCTCCGACACGGAGATGAACGGCGCCAACATATCAACGATGTACATCGTGTCCACGCTGACGTTCGGCATCGTGCTCTTGGCGTCCACCTTTCGGGCGGCTCGCATACGGCAGCTGCTCGAACGCCCCGCCGTGGTGATCGCCGGCGGCGCGTTCGCTTCGCTCGGCTGCCTCGTCATCGTCCTCATCGGGCCGTACTACCTCACGAAGGTGCTTCCGTACGACCTGATCACCGCTCTTTTCTACATCGCCAGCGCCTGCACGGGGCTGGGCACGGCCGTCGTCGGCTTGAAGTGCGGGCAGCTCTACGGCGCCATCGCGCCGCGCAAGGCCATCCTGTACACGGCGCTGTCGCACGTGGCGATCGCAGTCATCTACTTCACCGTCATCGGATCGCCCTCGTGGCAGCCCGTGCCCGGCGGGCCGTCGCTCGCGGGCATCCTCGCCTTCGTGGGCATGCCGCTTGCGGCAGCCGGAGCCGCCGCGCTGTCGTTCATCGCACCGTTGGGCGAGAAGGCGGAGCGCGGCGAGAGCCGCTCCCGCTTCCCGCGCTCGTTCTGGAAGCTGGCAGCCGTCACGTTCGCGTTCTCGTTCGTCGTGGTTGCCCTGCGCTCGATGCTCGTCGAGGTGTCGCCGATCGACGTCACGTTGGACAACACGCGCCTGGTCATGCTGCTGCGCATGGCGATGGCGCTCGTCTTCGCAGCGGCCGCCATCGGCGTGGAGGGCGAGCGGTTCGATTTCGGAAAGATCTACTCCGTCATCATGGCCGCCGTCGTGGCGCTCATCGCGTTCTGTCCCATCGTTGGCGTCACGCACCTTGGATGGAGCGCGCTCGTCACGTTCCTCTCGGCGGTCTTCGAATTCGTGCTGTGGTGCATCCTCGCGTTCGTGGTGTACCAACGCCATATCTCGGCCGTGCTCGTGTTCGGCTTCGGTTACGGAGCGTTCATGGCGGGGTCGGGAGCAGGATGGCTGGCGGGCGTGCACGTGTTTCCGCAGATAGCAGCCACGGGCAACTCGATCGTGCTGTACCTCGTGCTGGCGTTCGCAGTGCTGGCCTGCGCGTTCGTGCTGTTCTCGGAGAAGGAGTTCGATCGTCTGTTCAAGCCCGAAGGGGAGGGGGAGGCCTCGCTCGACGACCTGCTGGGCGACGAGCTGCCCGGTATGCGCCCCGACGACGCTGACGCGCATACGAACAAGAAGGGGCGCTTCGGGCTGGCCATCGATGCGCTAGCCGATCAGGCGGGGCTGTCGCGACGCGAGAAGGACGTGCTGCGCTGCCTTGCCATGGGCTACGATGCCGGCGCCGCAGCCAAGCGCCTTCAGGTGTCGTGGAATACCGTGCGAACCCACACCCGCAACGTGTACGCGAAGCTGGATATCCATTCGCGCCAAGAGCTCATCGACCTCGTCGACCGCGCCACCGAACGTACGCAGGAGCGCTGATCAGACGAACAGAATCGAGAGCGCGGTCATGACGGCGCAGGCTCCCAGCAGCAAGACGAGCAGGCGCACGCCGTCCTTCTTGAAGCGATCCCGATAGTTCTGCTCGTCGCGACCCGCGAACAGCGTCCAAAGCAGGCTCAGGCAGAACGCCACCAGCGCTATGTTGTTGAGGATGGAGGAGGTTTGCGCGAACGCCGGCACGCCGGTCATCTTGCTCATCTCGTAGGCCATGAGCGTGGCCGTCACGGCGAAGCAGGCGACCATCACCCATGCCGCGCGCTTTCCCGTATTAGCGGTTCCTTCGGGGAAGAACGTGCCCTTCTTCGTCTTCTCGGGCTTGGCGATGAGGAACAGCCAGCGCCCGTTGTACAGCTGCACTGTCAGCAGCGCGAACGCGACCAGCAGCAACACGCCTAGAACCAAACGAGCGATCTCCATCCGCATTCTCCTTTGTTCCTCGCAAGCGGCGTCCGTCGCCGTTGCCGCATCGTAGCCGCAGCCCCGGGCGGCGTCTCCCGCCTCGTCGTTTTCACGTCCTTGGAAGTATACGGCATGCACGGCCCTTCCGGCCACCACGTGACGCGAGATGTCCCGAAAGCGGAAGGGTCTCTCGCACGGTGCGTCGTGCGAGCACGATGTTTCGGGAGCTCGCGTCGGAGGCGCCTTCCCGCCGAGCATCTTGAGTCCTCCCCTCGGTGCATCCGAAAGCGCCTCCGTTGGCGAAAAATCATCGGATTCGGAAGTTTTCAAACGGATAGCAGACGTGTTGGCGTGCTCGCTTCCGCATACGGCCTGTTCAATGGAAAGATCCGTTCTTGTCATCGAATTCGCTTTCTTGCAGGGTACGCGATTTCTTCCGAATTCGATGTGTTCTCGCCTTTTCGAGGACGGCGGGCTGCTCGGAAGGGCGCAAGCGGAAAGAAGCGGCTTGCCCTCGCAATCCGAGAAATCGCCGCAGTCCCGTCGAGGGAGCTCGCGTCGTCGTGCTTCGAGCGAGGCAGATCGGCCCGAGTCGCTACAGCCCCGCCGCGACGGTCGCTTCCATGAGATCCCGTTCCTTCCGCTAGAGCGCGACCGCGATGCCGCTTGCCAGGATGGCCGCCGCGTAGAACGCGCCCAATGCGATGTTCGCGCTACACACCTGCGCCATGGCGCCGATGCGGGCCTGCGGCGCCAACGGGTTGCCCAGCAGCGCCTTGAGCAGGGGATAGCTTGCCAGCAGCATGAACGGCATCACCAGAAGCCCGTTCGTGAAGAACGCGGCCACGAGCGCGACGATGGCGGCCACCCAGGCGTACACGACGCCGTGATACAGCTTGCGCGCCCGCTCGCGTCCCAGCAGCACCGACAGCGTGCGGCGTCCCGATTCCACGTCCTTCTCAACGTCGCACGTGTTGTTCGTGAACATGATGAGCCCCACGCCCAGGATGGTGGGCACGGCCCACAAGAGCGCACGGAGGTCGAACGTCCCGGAAAGCGCCTGGTAGCACGCCAGCGGGATGAGCCCGCCCATCACGAACCCGCTGACCAGCTCGCCGATGGGCAGGTACGAGATGGGCGTCTTGCCCGCCGAGTACAGCACCACGACGACGGCGCCCGCCGCGCCGATGGCGAGCGGGATCCATCCGGCGATCCAGATCACGTACGCCCCCAGCAGAAACGCCGCCGCGAGGAACCCGACGGCCAGAGCCAGCGCCGCGCGCGGGTTCACGTTGTTGTACACCAGCACCGCGTCGGTCGGGTCGACGTTGTCGTCGGCCGAGTCGGCGCCCTTCACGTAATCGTAGTAGTCGTTGAACGTGTTCACCGCCGACTGCATGAGCACGCAGATGACCAGCAGCACGCATACCATGGTCGCCGAGATGCTGAAGGAGGTGACGGCCGCCGCCGCGGCGGCGACGAGCACGGGCAGGATGGCGGCCGGCCAGGTATGCGGCGCGGCCAGCTGCCAGGCCATGCGGGGGGTCAGTCGTCCGTACGCGCTAGCGGTCATGCTTCGGTTCCTTTCTCGGGGTCGTACGTTTCGCGGCGTCGGGGAAGCCAGGTGGGCGGGGCGGGCTTGAAGCGCTTGACGGTCTCGTCCTTGAGTATGCCTCCGAGCGAGCCCAGCGTCTGCCAGATGAAGCTCTTCGTCTCCGCGTCCAGCTTCGAGCGCGCGCCTAAAAGCTGCCTCGTGTTCGCGAACAGCTTGGTTTGGAACTCGCTCCAGGTTCCGGCCTCGGTGGAGGCGAACAGCTCGTAGATGGTGTCGATGAAGCGCTCGCGCTCGTCGGGAGCTTTGCTGCGCAGCCACGCGTCAAGCGCCTCGTCGAAAAATACGGCGGAGGGGTTGAGCGCCTCCTGGTACACGAAGTCGTCGTCTTCGGTCAACCAGGTGAAAGGCTCGCGCTGGAACACCGACATAGCCGAGGATCGCACCACGCGGTAGTCGGCGCGGCGCTCGAGGATCATGCCGAACGCCGACGACTCGGGCACGGTCTTGTGCAGCAGGGCGTGGAATCGATCGTCGTCGATGCGCGGCGAAGGATCGTCCAGAAACGACGGCCCGTCGTGGTTGAACACGCCGCGCAAGCGCTCGAAGGCGCTCTCGTCGGCTACGAGCGCAGCATACTCGGCGAGGTTGCCGCCCTTGGAGTGCCCGCCGACGATGAGCGGGCAGGCGAGCGCCGACGCCACGCCCGACAGGTACGCCGCCGCCGTGCATTGGGAAGGGATCACTTCCTTGAAGCAGAGGTTGAAGTCTTCCTTCCAACCGGCGAAACTGCCGTCGGTGCCGCGATACGCGAGGTAGGCGACCTCGCCGTCGGCGGCGGGGAACGTCAGCGTGACGGCGGAGAATTGCTTTTCCACGATCTCCGATCGCTCGTTGGCATAGAACGAGGCGCGCACGTCGCGCATGCGGCGGCTTGCCGACAGGACGTGCAGAAACGCCTCGGTGTCCTTCGCGTCCTCCATCCAGCTGTGCGCGGTGAGCGCTTCCCAATCGGACAGCATCACCACGTCGTGCAGCAGGACGCCGTCGGGGGAAGCGAGGTCGACGCCGGGCGCCACCTCGTAGTTGAAGTACGCGAGCGTCGCGAACACAAGCGAGTCGACGGGGTTAAACGGTGATTCCGCGAAGGTGCGCTGCTCTTCGGCCATATACGTTACGATATTCCTCATGCGAACATTGTAGCCGATTGCAAAGGACGGACAGCGAAGCCATGCGGGTTTGCACGCCAATCACCATACGCTATGCGGAGACCGACATGATGGGCATCGTCTACCATGCCAACTATCTGCTGTACTTCGAGGATGCGCGCACGCGGTTCCTCGAGGCTATCGGGTTTCCGTACGACCATATCGAGCAGGCGGGCTACCTGTCGCCCGTCACGCATTTCGAATGCGACTACGGCGCGCCTTTGCGTTACGGCGACACGGCCGTCGTGCGCACGCGCGTAGTGTCCTCGCGCCCGACGAAGACCGTATACGCCTACGAGGTGTTCCGGGAAGGCCAGGATCTCGACGTCGAGAAGCCCTGCTGCACGGGACGGAGCACCCATTGCCTCGTTGATGCCGAAACGTTCAAGCCGGTCAGCCTGAAGCGCGCCGTGCCCGAGCTGTACGAACGCTACCTCGAAGTCCTCGAACCCGAGGAGGGGGAGAGCCGATGAGCGCGCCGCATCGCATCCTATTCGTGTGCCACGGCAACATATGCCGCTCAACCATGGCTGAGTTCGTGATGAAGGATCTCGTCTCGCGCCGAGGCATGGCCGACGCCTTCGTCATCGGGTCGGCAGCCACGCACGACGACGAGATCGGAAGCCCCGTGCATCACGGCACCCGCGCCGTGCTGGAAGCGCAGGGCATCGATTGCTCCGGCAAGACCGCCCGTCGCCTGCGCCGCGCCGATGCTGACGAATGGGACCTGTTCGTAGGCATGGACGAGGCGAACATGCGCGATATGCGTCGCCAGCTGGGACGGGCTGCGGATGGCCGCTGCTTCAAGCTGCTCGAGTTCGCCGATTCCGCGCGTGACGTGGCCGATCCTTGGTACACAGGCGATTTCGACGTCACGTACGACGACGTGCTGGCCGGTTGCGCGGGGCTTCTCGCGTGGTTGGACTCCGGCGCGCCCCGCTCGTAGGAGCCTCGCGTGGATATCGCCGTTCTCGACGCCATCCAGCAGCATCTGCGCACGCCGCTGCTCGACCAGATCATGCTGCTGGCCACGCATCTGGGAGACCTCGCCCTCGTGTGGCTCGTCGCCGGCGCCGTGCTCGTCGCGCAGCCGAGGTACCGCAGGTGGGGCGTAGCCGTGCTCCTGGCCGTCGTCGCGACCGCGATCCTCGGCATGTTCGTGCTGAAGCCGCTGTTCGGGCGCGCACGGCCGTTCGTCGCCTACGAGTTCGCCGGTCTGCTCATCCCGCCGCCGTCGGGCGATTCGTTCCCCTCGAACCACTCCATGGTGTCGTTCGCCGCTGCCGCGGCGCTGTGCTGTCTGCCGGGGAAGGGCAGAGGCGTGCTGGCGCTCAAGGTCTCGGCCGTGGCCGTCGCATGCCTCATCGCCTTCTCGCGCCTCTACCTGTACGTGCACTATCCCTCCGATATCCTGGCGGGCGCCGTCATCGGCATCGCGGTCGGCATCGGTTCGGTTTGGCTCGTGGAGAAGACCTGGCCCGAATCGTCGTCAGACTGAAAGCGTTGCCGAAGAGGCCTCTCCCGTCGCGAGCCTCTAGGCCGACGCCCGCTTGCGCGCGGGTTTCTTCGCCGGAGCGGGCTTCTTCGGCCCGCCGTCCTTGCCGTCGCGCGCCTTGAGGCTGGCCGACAGGGCGTCCATGAGATTGATGATGTTCGACGGCTGGGCTTCTTGGCTTTCGGCCACGATCTGCTTGCCGGCTATCTTGTCCTGGATGAGCTGCATGAGCTTCTCCTGGTACGTGTTGCGGAAGCGGCTCGGATCGAACGGCGCAGTCATGCTCTCCACCAGCTGCTTCGCCATGGACAGCTCCTCGTCGGCCACGTCGGGGTGCTGGAGCGTCTTGGGGACGTCCTTAACCTCGCTCTGATAGTGCAGCGTCATCATGACCAGGTCATCGTCGTGGGGGATGAGCGCGATGGGCGTTTCCGAATTGCCCAGCACCGTCGTGCCGATAGCGATCTTGCCTTCGTCCACCATGGCTCGTCGAAGCAGTTCGAGCGCCTTCTCGCCGCCGGGCTGGGCTACCACCTGGTAGGGCTTCTCGAAGTAGAGAGGCGGCACCTCGTCGATGTCGGAGAACTGCACGATCTTCATAGCACGATCGGCATCGGTCTTGATGGCGTCCAGCTCCTCGTCGTCCACCACTACGTACTTGCCCTTCTCGTACTGGTAGCCTTTCACGATGTCTTCCGGTTTCAGCTCTCGTTTACAGTCAGGGCATGTCTTCACGTATCGCACGCGCTTCATGGTATCTTTGGCAAGTTGGTTGAACCGTACGGCGTCATCCTGCGTCGCCGTGAACAGCTCCACCGGGATGTACACGAGACCGAACGCGATTGCGCCTTTCCTACCGGCCATGACCTGCTCCTTCCTCGCGGATGCTTCTCGGCATCGTAGCGCGGGCTTGCCGTCTGCCTCGCTTCGGAGATCGACCGAGAACGAACTGCAACGATGGCGTTTTCACGCGGGCAAGCTGGCAGATGATCTGAGGCGAGGAAAGGAGGCGGAAGCGGGCATGGACGAGCAGGTCGTCTATTGGATCGGCTTCTTCGTTGCGCTCGCGTTCATTGTGTTCGGCGCGGACGACGTGCTGTGGGACGTGTTCGCGCTGTTTCGCGGCGCGGGCAAGAAGCGCGTGAAGCTGTCGCTCATCAACGAGAAGCCGCCGAAGATGCTGGCCGTGGTCATCGCCGCCTGGCACGAGGACGCCGTGCTGGGCGAAGTGGTGGACAACCTCGTGGCCTCCGCGCAGTACCCGCGCTCGCTGTACCGGGTGTTTTTGGGCGTCTACCCCAACGATGCGGCTACCGTGGCCGTGGCTCGCGCGCTCGAGGCGCGCCATGGAGGCACCGTGGTGTGCGTGGTGGGAGACGATCCCGGATCCACGTCGAAGGCCGCCAACATCAACCATACCGTGCGGGCCATCCGGGAATACGAGGCCGAGCGCGACGTGCGCTTCGCGAGCGTCACCATCCATGACGCGGAGGACGTGGTGCACCCCAACGAGTTCAAGATGACGAACTACTTGATCGACGACTACGACGCCCTCCAGTTCCCCGTGTTCCCGCTGCAGCGCATGCCGCGGCTGCGGCTGTTCTTCAAGACGTTGACCTCGTCCACCTACGCCGACGAGTTCGCCGAGCACCACTTCCGCACCATGGTCATGCGCGACGAGCTGGGCTTCGTTCCTTCGACGGGCACGGGCTTCGCCATCGGCCGGCGCGTCCTCGACGCGTTTCGCGACGAGGACCTGCTGCCGCGCAACAGCCTGACCGAGGATTACAAGCTGTCGCTCACCTTGCGCATGCGCGGCTTCCGCGTGCACTACGTGCTTGAGAAGGTGCCGCGCGTCGACGCGCGCGGGCGCACCGTGTGGGACTACATCGCCACGCGCTCGCTGTTCCCGTCGACGTTCAAGGCGGCGGTGCGGCAGAAAGCGCGATGGGTGTACGGCATCACGATGCAGAGCGCGAGCATGGCCGATGTGTTCGGCAAAAGCGAGCTTACGTTCGCCGAGCGCACGTTTCTGTACAAGGACCTCAAGGCGAAGTTCGCGAACTTCGTGCTGCTGCCGGGCTACGCCGTGCTCGCGTACTTCCTCGTGCAGACGTTCGCGCCGCAGCTGGAGCTGCCCGTCATGTACCCCTTGCACGGCCCTTCGTGGTGGATGTGCGTGTTTCTGCTGTTCATGATGGTGGAACGGCAGGTGCTTCGCGGACGCGCGCTGGCGAACGTGTACGGCTGGAAGACGATGGCGTTCTCCATCCTGCTGCCGCCGCTGTTCCCGCTCAGGCTTCTATGGGGCAACCTCATCAACATGTGCGCGACGTTTCGCGCATGGCGGCAGAAGATCGCCTACGTGCTGCTGCGCGGACGAGAGGCCAAGGCGGCCGCCGCGCCGGTCGTTGAGCATCGGGGCAACGCGGCAGAGGAGGAGGGCGAAGGAAAGCCTGCAACGGACGGAGACGACGCGCAAACCTCGAATGCGACGTCTGCGCAGGAAGGTCCCGCATGGAACAAGACCGACCACGAATTTCCCCCCGCTTCGGTGCTCGAACGCTATCGGCGCCTTCTGGGCGACGCGCTGCTGGAGAGGGGTTTCGTGGAGCCAGGGCATCTGGAAGACGCCGTAGGATCGGCGCGTGCGCGCGGCGTGCGGTTGGGGCAGGAGCTGCTGAGGCAGGGATTGGTCGAAGAGAGGCACCTCACGCAGGCTTACGCCTTGCAGCAGCAGTCGATGTACGTGCGCGCACAGCCCGACCTCGTGCTTCTGGAGCTGATGGATCGCATGCCGTTCGCCGCGGCGGAAGCTCCGCAACCTGCCGGGGTGGCGACGCTTCTGGAGGAGACGAGCGTAGAGCTGCCACAGGCGGGCATGGCGCTGGCTTACGCGCTGCATCTCGGCCGCTCGGTATCCATGGCGCACACGATACCATTCCGCAGACCGAACGCACCAAAGCGTTCATATCGGTTACCGTGCAGTATCCTAAACGTAACCGCCGCAGATGACGCGGACTCTAGCCTGAGAACAGCGCGGTAGACAGCGCCTGCTCGGCTCCGCTCGCCGGCCCCCATGCGTTGTCCGTGCGCGTGAACGGCAATTCCACCGGGTTGGATTCAGTCGGTTCCACCGAGCCGAGCGCTTCGAGCACCAGCTGGCCGACCTTCTCGTTGATCTGGTCGGCATCGAGCTCGGCCGTCTGCTCATCTTCTGCCAGCTCCGTCGTAGCCTCCGTAAGCGCTTGGGCGAACGCGTCGAACTTCTTGCAGGTAAGCACCACGGTCGCCGTGGCGCTGTCGCCGTCCACCTTCACCTCGTCGATGCGATAGTCGAATCCGTCGAGATAAGCGGCTATGAACGACTTGGCGTCGATGCCGTAGGTTGCCAGCTGGTCCACCCCGCTGTCGGCCGCCAGCTCGTCGAGCAGCGCCTCGTCGTGGGTCTTCAGGCGTTCCAGCTCGTCGGCCACCCCCTGTCGCACCACTTCCTCCGCGCTCGGGCCGCAGGCGCCGAGCGATAGGGCTCCGACGCTCAGCACGACCGCGACAAGGCAAGCCGCCACGACCGTTTTAATGGGTTTCATCGTTTTCCCCTTCCTGGTATGCGTCGTTCCAGCATAAGGCCTTGCGAGCCTCGCGTCCATCCCGGTTTGTCGGCTTGCTGATCGGCGACGGCATAATGCGAGCGACCGTCTTAGAGTTGCTCTAAGACGGTCGTATCGACCGCTGCAGGGGGAGGCTAACCGTTCAGCAACGGCTCGGTGAACCAGTCGCGACGTTCCCAGTTCTGCCGTTCCATGATGCGCGCGAACGTTGAGGAGCAGAACCGACGAACCGCGGCCTGGGGATCGTCGTAACGCAACGCATCCTTCAGCCGCAGAAAGTACTCGGAGCTCTCGGCATCGAAGAACGCCTCGTCGACATTCGCATCGCTCGACGACCCTTTCTCGATAAACGGATAGGCCAGTACGAAGAAGGAAGGATCGTTCGTAGCATCGTCGCCCGGCCAGAACCCGAATTCCACGAACTGCTCGTCGAAGGCGACGCGCTCTACTATGGAAGCCGTGCGTTCGAAGGGGCAGGGCTTTCCGGAGAACAGAACGGTCGTCATGTCGAAGGTGCCCCAGAACAGCGAAGGCGGGATCTTCTTCCCGCGAAACGGCGCCGCGAACCCGCTCAAAGCCCCGCGCGCGAACAGGAACTGACGGAAGCAGAGCCGTGCAGCCGCGGCATCGAACCCGCGCGCGATGTTCTGCCGATCGAACGGAACCTCGGTGTGCATTTCCTGCGGGACGGTGTTGATGGCTATCGGATGCCCGATGTTTTCGAGCATCGCCGTGAAACGGCCGTACAGCTCGCTCACTCTTCGATAGGGAAACGCGCGCAGTCGCCTGCCGCGGTCATCGCGGCCATCTCGGCATCCGCGATGTTCAGTTTAATCTCGACGCCGTCCGCGCCGAACGGAATCAGTCCGGTGGTGAAGCCGTTCGCATCGGCATCGAGCACCACTTGCTTCCATTCAGGTTGCGGATCCATCGATTGTAGCTTCGCTTTTCCCATCATCTGCAGCAGCATATGCGCGGTGTCGCACGTGTCGCGCCACTCGTCGTACGTCAATACGTTCATATCTATCACCTCGCAGCCATCCTACGAGCGGACGAAGCCGGAACCGCCAGCCGCGGACGGTTCGTCAGACGTTCGTTGGCAAATCGGGATGCCGCCGTACTGCTTGCCCGGCTTATTCCGACGTCGCAGTTGAGCCTTCGCCCATGCGCGAAAGGATGATCACCGACAAAACAGGTACGTTCGGTAGCTGAAGGAGCATCGGCGTGCTCGGCTGCCCGCAAGCCGGTATCATTGCTCAAAATTTACCACTTTAGTAGGAATTAATCGAAAGGAGTTGCGAGCATGGAGGAGATGAAGAAGGAAGAGCGGGGCTCGTGGGCTGATCCGAGCGCTCTAGGGTTGTTCGGGCTGGCGATAGTCACGCTCGTGGCCTGTTCTCAAAAACTCGGCATCACCGACGGGACGGCGGCTGTCATGGGGTGGGCCATTTTCCTCGGGGATGCGCTCAGCTTATCGCCGGATTGATCGATTTGAGGAAGAACAACGCATTCGGCGGCACCGCGTTTATCGCATACGGGTTGTTTTGGCTTGCCATGGCATTCGGCTGGGCGACGACCAACGGCTTGTTCGGCTCTTATACGGCCGAAACGTTCGATCCGCGCCAAACAGGAGCCGCTTTCGTGGCGTACCTCATCTTGACTGCGTTTATGACCATAGGAGCGCTGCGTACCACGAAAGTGCTGTTCTTCATATTCCTCGCCATTGATTTTCTGTTCGTCGGCTTGGCTCTAAGCGCGTTCGGGGTTGCTCGGGAAGCGACGCATATGCTCGCCGCGATCAGCGAGCTTGTTATTTCGCTCCTCAGCTTCTACTGCGCGGGCGCCAATATCTTGAACAACCACTTCGGGGAGCAATTCCTATCGCTCGGCAACCCCTTCTGGTCGAAAAAAACCCAGATTGACATCTTAATCGCAACGGTGTTGCCATAGGTTTGTCAATCGAACGTTAAATCGTAAACGAAATTGTATGCTGTGGCGCCGAAGAAAGCCCTACGTCTAGTAGCTTATATTCGGAAATACTCTTTTTGCTCTTCTGAGCCCGATGGATAAAACCTTACCCCGTCCTCATCCTTTGAACATAAGGCAATACAATACACTTTTATATCATCGCCATCCTCTTTCTTGCATATCAAAGCGCCTTGCAACCTAAGTAGCCTATGTGCAACTTCTGGCCTGAAGCAAACATTGTATTTGAACTTGTCTTGTACGGAGGCGTAGGACCATGCATCTTGCATTTCTGATGGTGAATCAAAGTAGTCTTTTGCGATGGTCTCCGAAATCTTGTAGAGATACTCAGTTCCTTGTCCTACGTCTCTGCTGAATTCGTCTCTAAGAAAACTATTGACTATTTCGTGATTCAAGATGGCAGTTTTACTTGAAATGCCCAGTTCGGCATAATCTACAACTCGGCCGATCTGGTTTACCCTAATGATTTCTTTCGCATCATACTTTATCAGCGCATAAAGCTGACCTTTCTCGATACACATCTCCTTTATAGGAACTATTGGATCCTCTGGTGAGGTATACAGCATCGATTCTCCCACTGCGTTGAGCCGGCCTTGCGTTGTTACGCAATCAATAGGAGGTTCCCAAAAATCGCTATACGATTTAAATCTTTCGACTAAATCTATCTTGCTGGAAAATTTTCTAACCCTGAAAAAGGAAGTGTTGGCTGGATATACTCCAATATTTCCGAGATATATGATTTTCCCGTTCCAAGATAACGCCTCGTAAATTGCGTTCGAAATTTCCCCTTTGCTTAAATCTTTAAAATCGAGCATTCTGAATTTCCTTATTTGCTCGATCAGCTGTATTGGGTCTATGCTTCGTAGGAATTCTTCTTGCGCAGTATAAAATTGCGTCCCCATGTTCTCTCTCAATCAGGCAAAGACAGTAAAAGCTCGTGAAATAACAATTGTATCAGCATTTGTTCTTCGGTAAGGTTTACATGGCTTCTCCGGGCGCGAGGAGGTGAACCACTTTGCCGGAAAAGCCCAATGGCAAACTGACCTACAGGGACCGTTGCTACATCGAGGACGGAATCAGGATAGGACTGAGCTTCCGCTTCATGGCCAAGCACCTGGGCGTAGCGCCGTCAACTGTGACCAAAGAGGTGAAGAGGAACCGAACGCAGGAAAGCCTCGGCCATCTCTACCAGACGACGAAAAACGTCTGCAAGAAGAAAGACTCTTGCAAGGTGCTGGATCTCTGCAGGAAAGGATGTCTGATCTACTGCGCACGATGCAAGCAGGGCCTCTGCAACAGGCTTTGCCAAGATTTCGAAGAAGCCATGTGTCCGAAGCTCGAGAAGCCCCCTTTCGTCTGCAACGAATGTCCTGGACGGTTCGGGAGCGGATGCGAGTACGGATACCGCTTCTACGACGCGAAGATGGCCGATGAGACGGCTAAAAGAAGAAAGACCGAGTCAAGGAGGGGGATAGACTGCACGAAGGAGGAGCTGGTCGCCGCCGTCGAGCTGGTAAAGCCGCTGCTCAAGAAGGGGCAGAGCCTCGAGCACATATGGGCGACGCACGGGGAGGAGCTGCCATGCAGCGCCCGCACGTTCTACAGGTACATCAACGAAGGGTGTCTGGATATCGCAAACCTCGAGCTGCCCAAGAAGGTCTCGATAAAGCCCCGAAAGCACTCGGAACCAAGCGTCCCGCGGCTGGAGCTGAAGGGGAGGGCGTACGAGGATTTTCAAAAGCTGTCTATGGAAGAGCAGATGTCCGCTGTCGAAATGGATTGCGTGGAAGGTCGTCGTTGCGACAAGAAGACGATACTGACGCTGCTATTCCGACGGTACAGCTTCCAGATCATGATGCTACTGCCCGAGAAGAGCCAGCACGAGGTCGCTCATGCCCTCGATCTTATCGAAGGGCTTTGCGGCAAGGACTTCTCCAGACACTTCGGAATCGTCCTCACGGATCGAGGGAGTGAGTTCCTCGACTACGAGCGAATCGAGACCAGCAAGAACGGCAAGCCCGCTGCAAGGTCTACTACTGCGACCCCATGAAATCGGGTCAGAAAGGAGCCTGCGAGAAAAACCATGTGGAGCTCAGGAAGATCCTGCCGAAAGGCACGTCGTTCCAAGACTTGACGCCGCGCGACGTGGCAATCATCAGCTCCCACGTAAACTCTTACACGCGTCCGGCCTTGGGAGGCGTGGCGCCTTTGACGCTCGCCTCCCAAGTACTGCCTTCGGACTTGATCGACGGTCTTGGCATCGAGCCCATCCCGCCAGATGACGTGATGCTCAAACCGAAGCTGATCAAGCCGTAGCAAAGGTTGAATCAAAGTGGTAACACTTCTAGGTCGCCCCTTGCCGCAGGGTTACGCGGTGCTTTGTCAACCGATAGCGTAGCCCGGAGAAGCCAGAACCGAATAGCCTGCTTCCCAGCCCCTGTCCTCAGCTCGGTAGCACCTCCAGTCGGCAAACTCGAGGGTGTTGCCTTTAGTCTGACACATCTTTTGACAGAGGCTTAGATCAGTATATACTCAAGTCGCATAAAAACAAGTTTTCGCGTTCGAGGAGACGGATTGTCGGACTGAAGACGACGGGGTGCACGTTCGGCGAAAGGGCGTCTGCCAGACTAAAATCAACACCGCACAAATCCTTCAAAAAGCGATGCCATAGGTTTGTCAATCAACCAATAGTAAGGGCCTTTGATTGTAATCTGAAGTGCCTAATAGTTGCACTAAGTCTTACAACGACCA
>OLQK01001051.1_pt1 | contig 20905 bp, 18 predicted proteins | sample 1672501 | NCBI WGS metagenome assembly OLQK01 (sample SAMEA3136693, study PRJEB25190) | human gut metagenome | biome: human gut; feature: human-associated habitat; material: faeces | place: Austria | collected 2013
TGCGGTCCGACCGTTTACAACTTTATCCATATCGGAAACGCGCGTCCGATGATCGTGTTTGACACCGTGCGCCGCTATATGGAGCATAAGGGCTACGAGGTAAACTATGTCAGCAACTTCACCGACGTGGACGATAAAATCATCAAAAAAGCGGTAGAAGAGGGCGTAGATGCGAATGTCATTTCCGAACGCTATATTGCAGAGTGCAAAAAGGATATGGCTTCCTTAAATGTCCGTCCGGCAACAACCCATCCTCAGGCTACACAGGAGATCTGCGGCATGGAAGAGATGATCCGCACGCTGATCGAAAAAGGCTATGCCTATGCAGCGGAAGATGGCACGGTTTACTACCGTGTCAGAAGCTTCAAGGATTACGGCAAGCTTTCCCACAAAAATCTGGATGACTTAGAGGGCGGCAAGCGTTCCCTGCTGGTTTCCGGTGCAGACCAGAAGGAAGATCCGCTGGATTTTGTCCTCTGGAAGCCCAAAAAAGAGGGCGAGCCTTTCTGGAAATCCCCGTGGTGTGACGGCAGACCGGGCTGGCACATTGAGTGCTCCGTCATGAGCAAAAAATATCTGGGGGATGAAATTGACATCCATGCAGGCGGCGAAGACCTGATTTTCCCACATCATGAAAACGAAATCGCGCAGTCCGAGGCTGCAAACGGAAAACCCTTCGCACATTATTGGATGCATAATGCCTTTTTAAATATCGACAACCACAAGATGAGCAAATCTGCGGGCAATTTCTTTACCGTCCGCGATATCGTTGCAAAATATGATCCGATGGTGCTGCGCTTCTTCATGCTTTCCGCCCACTACAGAAGCCCCTTAAATTTCAGCGCAGAGCTGATGGAGGCCGCTGCAAACAGCCTGGAAAGAATCCGCACTGCAGTTGCTACTCTGCAGTTTAAGGCGCAGAACGCAGAAGACAGCGAGCTGACAGAGCAGGAGAAGGAGCTTCTTGCACAGGCAGCAGGATTTGAAGCGAAATTTGATCAGGCGATGGACGATGATTTCAATACGGCCGATGCGCTTGCAGCGATCTTTGAGCTCGTCAAATTTTCGAACAGCAATGTGAACGAGAACAGCTCCCGTGCGTTTGCGAAGCTGCTCCGAGATGAGATTCTGCAGCTGATGGATGTCATGGGACTGATCGCAGAGCCGAAGGAAGAGCTGCTGGATGCGGACATTGAAAAGCTGATCGAGGAGCGTCAGGCGGCGCGCAAGGCAAAGAACTTTGCACGTGCCGATGAGATCCGCAACGAGCTTCTGGAAAAGGGCATCACACTTCTCGACACGAGAGAAGGAGTAAAATGGAAAAGAGCATAATTTCTCTGGAGGACAGCCTGGATAGCGTATTCGGGCTGTCCTCTAAAGACTGGAAGCTGTATTCCCCGCTGACGCTGGCATATCTGGGGGATGCAGTCTATGAGATGGTGATTCGTACGATCTGCGTCAAGCGTACGAATATGCAGACTCAGAAGCTGCACCGGAAGGTGACAGGCTACGTCAGCGCGAAGGCACAGGCGAAGATGATGGACGCCCTGATAGGAGAGCTGACCGAAGAAGAGGAGAGCATTTACCGCAGGGGCCGCAACTCCAAGCCGTATACAAAGGCGAAAAATGCGAGCATGGAGGAGTATCTAAAGGCGACCGGATTTGAGGCGCTGGTCGGGTATCTATATCTGCAAAAGGAATATGAGAGAATGAACGCCCTGATCGCGCATGGGATCGAAGCATTGCAGGAAAAATAAAGTTATAATGGAGGCCGCATGGAGAAGGCGGCAGAAAAGAGAGAAGATATGAGAAAAACAGAGCAGGACCGGAGTCGGCGCAGACCGGAGCGGCGTGACGGTAATACCGGAAGAGGCAGAGCAGAAGGCTACGGTGCAAGAAAGGAACGCACCGGGAGTGACCGGACGGAAATCCATGGAAGACATGGGCAGGCAGCCGGAGGGGAGTTCCGGAAACAGAAGTATGATAGAAGCGCAGAATATCTGGCAGCGGCAGATACAGACGGAGCAGCGGCGCAGGAAGACGGACGGATCATTGAGGGGCGCAATGCCGTGCTCGAAGCGTTCCGTTCCGGCAAGACGATTGACCGTCTGCTGATTCAGGACGGCTGTCAGGATGGACCGATTCAGACGATCAAGCGTGAGGCAAAGCGCTGCGGTACCATCATGGACTTTGTACCGCGGGAACGTCTCGACCAGATTTCACAGACCGGTGTTCATCAGGGGGTTGTCGCTTATGTGGCAGCCTACGAATATGCAGAGGTAGAGGACATTCTGGCAAAAGCAAAGGAAAAGGGCGAGGATCCGTTCATTATCCTGTTGGATGACATTGAGGATCCGCACAATCTCGGCGCGATCATCCGTACCGCAAATCTTGCGGGCGCACATGGCGTTATCATTCCGAAGCGTCGTGCAGTCGGGCTGACCGCGACAGTTGCACGTACATCGGCAGGCGCACTGAACTACACGCCGGTAGCGCGTGTGACGAACCTTGGTGCCACAATTGACCAGCTCAAAAAGGAAGGCATCTGGTTTGTCTGCGCAGATATGAACGGCGAGATCATGTACAGGCAGAACCTGACCGGGCCGATCGGGCTGGTGATTGGAAACGAAGGGGACGGCGTGAGTCGCCTTGTAAAGGAAAAATGTGATTTCACTGCGTCGATTCCGATGAAGGGGGATATTGATTCCTTAAATGCATCGGTGGCGACCGGCGTACTGGCATTTGAGATCGTACGTCAGCGCGGATTTGTAAAATAAAAATCGGGCGGCAGGCTCACGGACAGAGATGTGGGCTGCCGCCTGTTCTGACATGGAGGGAATATGAAGCGGGATGCATGGTGGATGGATCGCGTCCCCGGACGCATGAAACAGGCTTTTCAACGGATTGAAGCACATATGACAGCATCGCAGATTATGGTGACGGGCTTTGCACTGGCAATCTTCGCAGGAGGAATCCTTCTGTCGATGCCTTTTTGCAATGCAGATGGGCACTGGCTGCGCTTTATCGATGCACTGTTTACCGCGTGCTCAGCCGTATGTGTGACCGGACTCGTAACGATCGTTCCGGCAACGCAGTTTACACTGACCGGCAAGGTGATCCTGCTGATTTTAATTCAGCTTGGCGGGCTTGGCATCATCGCCTGTACGATGGGAACGTTCCTTATTTTAAGGAAACAGATCACGATTCGCAGCCGCGTGATGATTCAGGACAGCTATGATCTGCATTCAATGACCGGAATTGTTATACTGCTGCGCTATGTGATCCGCGGCACGTTTTTCGTAGAGGGCTGCGGAGCTGTGCTTTATGCTGTGCGCTTTATCCCGCAGTATGGTCTGCTGCGCGGTCTCTGGTATGCGCTATTTCATGCCATCTCCGCATTCTGCAATGCCGGAATTGACATTCTCGGCGAGACGAGCCTGCAGCAGTATGTCGCAGATCCATATATAAACGTGGTAACGATACTGATTATTGTTGTGAGCGGACTCGGATTTCTGGTGTGGAAGGACCTGATGCTGGCTGCATCGCGTTTGTACCATCGGGAATATCCGCTTTGCCGGGTGATCCAGAAGCTGAAGCTGCACACGAAGCTGGCGCTTGTGATGACGGTCTCGCTGGTTGTGATCGGTACGGTCGGAATTTTCTGCATGGAATATTCGAATCCGAGGACATTAGGCGGGATGCCGGTTGGAGAAAAATGGCTGGCGGCAATGTTCCAGTCGGTGACGACGCGGACCGCGGGATTTTTTACAATCCCACAGGATCGTTTCCTGCCGCAGTCACAGCTGCTCTCGTGTATTCTGATGTTTATCGGCGGTAGCCCGGGAGGAACCGCAGGCGGCATCAAGACGACGACGATCGCGATCCTGTATCTGACCTGCTGGTCGGTGCTCAAGGGTACGGAGGACACCGAGTGCTTCCGGCGCAGGATGCCGGCAGCGAATGTACGGACGGCATTTTCCGTGCTCACGGTCGCTGGGACTGCCGTGCTCACAGGGACGATGCTGATTCTCGTGCTTGAGCACACCGGACTGATCCCGGCGTTTTATGAGGTCGTATCGGCAGTCGGGACGGTTGGCCTGACCGCAGGCCTGACGCCGGTGCTCACGACGGCCGGAAAGCTTGTAATTATTGTGCTCATGTATATGGGGCGCTTAAGCCCGGTGACTTTGGCACTGCTCTTTGCATCCCGGTATAAAAAGCACGGGAAAGGCCGGAAGCTTCCGGAAGAACGGATTATGGTCGGATAGCCGGCAGGAGACACGGGCATCCGGTAATCAAACAGCGAAGCAGAGTATTCGCGGGAAAGAAGGTAACATGAAAAAACAGTATGTGGTATTCGGCGCAGGCCGTTTTGGAAGAAGTATTGCGGTGACCTTACAGAGCCGCGGCTGCGAGGTGATTGTCGTGGACCGGGATCCGGAGGTGATCGAGGACATCGCAGATGAAGTCAGCTATGCCATCTGTGCGAACGTCGAGGATCCGGATATTTTTGCCGATCTTGGCATGAAAAATCTGGACGGTGCGATTGTGGCAATCACGGAGAGTCTGGAGGCCAGCATTGTGACGACGATGATGTGCCATGAAATGGGGATTCCGCGGATTATGGCGAAGGCAAGGAATGAGATGCATGAAAAAATTCTCCGAAAGGTCGGCGCGACCCGTGTGATGTACCCGGAGGTTGAGATGGGACGAAGGGTGGCAAAATATATTGTGGCGGACAATTTTGCCGACTGGATCGAGCTGTCCCCGAAGTACAGCCTGGTGGAAATGGCAATCCCGTCAGCCTGGATCGGCAGAAGTATCCGGACGCTTGGAATTCGCGAAAAGTATCATCTGAACGTAGTTGGTATTAAAAACGGGGATGAAATGCGTGTAAAAATCGATCCGGAGGCTCCGCTTTTAAAAGAAGAGGTACTGATTGTCGTCGGAGAGGATGCGGACCTGCAGCAGTTCCAGAACTGACGCAGACGGATGGAAAGGAAAATATTTTGAAGAAATATGGAAAAGATTACCGGAGGGCTGCAGACGGCTATGAGTATATCGGAAGCTGGTATAAAACGGCGCTGACCGGAGATGCTTTAAAGAAAGAGGCATGTTTTTTCTGGATTTGCCTTGCCGTAATGTCAGTACAGTTTGTGCTCGGCCTTTCACTCAATAATGCAGGGAGCCGGATACTCTGGATTCTGTTGCCGTTTGTAGCGCTGTTTCTTCCGTTATTATACGGATGGATGGGAAGTGCAAAACTGTATGGAATTGGAAAACGTCTGGAAAACGCCCGTGCAAATCAGGCGGCTTCGGACGCCTTGCAGGTACAGATTCCAAAGGCACATCGGAGCCATCTGCGCCGCTCGGAATACGAGCAGTCGTTCCGTCGTCTGCTGCGCAGCTTTGTGGCCGGGGCAGTGCTGTCCAACGCTGTTTTTCTCGCGGATATTCTTGTGCTGGTCAGTGATGCCGCGCTTGGTTCGGTGGCAGGCGAGGCTGTTTTTGCAGGAAATGCGGCTGTCCTGGCAGTTCTGAATCTGGTCTGTGCGGTGAAAAGCTGGAAAGTGCATGCGTCTGTCCGCATGGAAAAGGAAATGTCCGCGCCAGAAGGACAATGCAACGAAAATGTACCTAAAAACTGACAAAAATGCTAAAAAAACGTAAAAAATGCAGGCAAAAATATACAAAAATTCCGTTTTCTTGACGCCCTGCATGGATTGTCCATTGAAATATATTCAAAAAATGATATAGTATAGAGGTACTTATTGTGACGGGGAAGACCAGCTTGTTTTTTTCTGACAAACGAATAAGTGAATAAAAAAAGGAGGATATAGCATGAAGATGAAAAAGGTTCTGTCGCTGATCATGGCAGGCGCAATGGTACTTGGAACGATGGGCATGAGCGCATTCGCAGAAGAGACTGAGGCAGCCAGTGAAGCGACAACAGAGGCCGGCAGCACAGCTACGGCAGACACGACAGGGGGGACTACACCGCTTGTAGTCGGCAGCCAGAATTTCTCAGAGAAATTCAGCGCATTTTTTGCGGAATCCGTACCGGATCAGACGATTGTCAATCTGACGAATCTGTATCTGATCGAAAACGACCGTTCCGGCAGCATTATTTACAACGGTGCAAATCCGGAGGGCGAGACGATCGCGTACAACGGCACGGATTACACGTACCATACACTGGCGAATGTTACCGTTACCGAGAACGAGGACAACACCGTGTACAATCTGAAGCTGCGTGATGATGTCGTATTTTCAGACGGCACACCGCTGACCGCAGATGATGTGATTTTCTCTATGTATGTTTACGCAGATATGGATTATGACGGATATGCAACCTTCAGCGGAACTCCAATTAAGGGACTTCAGAATTACCGCCTGAACTCCACTGTAGCGGATTCCATCACAGATGAGGATGTTGCAGCAGCACTGACGGAGATGCCGGAGGGCCTGGCTGCTTCTGTAAAAGAGGCAATGAAGGCACTGCTTGATTCTGAGTATGACTGGGCGGATGCTGCATGGGAGGATTACTCCGCAGATTACGGTGTAAACAGCGGAGCAGAGTTCTTTGCACTGCTTTACGGCCCGGAGGACTACAGTGTAGAGGGGAAAGACCGCGAGACGATCGTGAACGACGTTCTTGAGAATTATGGCACCGATTATGCTACGCTGGCAGCAGCATACGGAGATGAGGCTTACTTTGATGAGACCGTTGCGGAACTTGCAAAGGAATACCTGGTAGCAGAGAAGACCGCTGCAGGTGAAGGCGAAGAGGTACCGAATATTGAAGGTATCAAGAAGCTTGGCGATTATGAGATCGAAGTAACGACCGATGGCTTTGATGCGACTACCATTTATCAGCTCGGACTGATAGTCTCTCCGCTTAGCTACTATGGTGATCCGGCGCTGTATGATTATGACAACAATCAGTTCGGCTTTACCAGAGGCGACCTTTCCGCAGTACGCGAGAAGACCGCCAAGCCGATGGGCGCAGGCGCATACAAGTTTGTAAAATATGAGAATAAGACCGTTTATCTGGAAGCAAACGAGAATTACTATAAGGGCGAGCCGAAGATCAAGAACATGCAGCTTCGTGAGTCCGCAGATGCTGACTTTATCCCGGGCGTAGAGCAGGGTACGATCGACCTGGCAGATCCGAGCGGAAGCAAGTCTGCATTTGAGCAGATCAAGAGCATCAACTCTAACGGTGAGCTGGATGGCGACCGCATCAATACCAGCTTGGTAGACAACCTCGGCTACGGCTACATCGGTATGAATGCAAATAATGTCTGTGTAGGCGACGAGCCGGGAAGCGATGCCTCCAAGAATCTTCGTAAGGCAATTGCAACGGTTCTTGCTGTATATCGTGACGTAACGATCGATTCCTACTACGGAGACGCAGCAGCAGTCATCAACTACCCGATCTCCAATACCTCCTGGGCAGCACCGCAGAAGTCTGATGCAGACTATGAGGTGGCATTCTCCAAGGACGTTGAAGGCAACCCGATTTATACAGATGATATGACCGATGATGAGAAGTTCGCAGCAGCGCTTGAGGCGGCAAAGGGCTTCTTCGCAGCAGCAGGCTACACCTTCGGTGATGACGGAAAGATGACTGCAGCTCCAGCCGGCGCAAAGCTTTCCTACGAGGTTATGATCGGTGCAGCTGGTACCGGTGATCATCCGTCCTTCGCAATCCTGACCGATGCAAAGGCAGCACTTGCAACCATCGGCTTTGATCTTGAGATCAACGATATTACAGATTCAAATATCATGTGGGATGCAAACAATGCAGGTACGAGCGAACTGTGGTGTGCAGCATGGCAGGCAACCCTGGATCCGGATATGGTTCAGATCTACCACAGCACAAAGGGAAGCTCTAACCATTACCGCATCGCGGATGAGACGCTGGATGCAGACATCATGGATGCAAGATCAACCGCTGATCAGGCATATCGTAAGTCTGTATACAAGCAGTGCCTGGATATCATTATGGACTGGGCCGTAGAGATTCCGGTATACCAGAGACAGAACTGTGTCATCTACAGTACGGAGCGTATCAATGCAGATACCTTTACTCCGGATGTGACGACCTACTACAACTGGTATGCAGATGTAGAGAATATGGAAATGAACTAACTGACGGAAACGGAAGCAGACAGCAGTACTGCGAAGAGGTTTTGCGCAGTACCGGCTGTCAATGAAAAAGGGATGACAGCCCACCGGATGGTGGGCTGTTGTACGCAATACAGAGCGTACAGCAAAAGGGTTCCTGGACAGGCGTCTGTGGTCGGAATACCTCAGAGAACCGGGAGAACGGTACTCTGAGGCATTCCGATCATTGAAACAGATCAGAAAAAACCGGAAAGGAGAAGCATTGCATGAAAAAATTTGTAATACGGCGGGTATTGCTTGGCGTAGTGATTCTGTTTTTTGTATCACTGATTATCTATTCGATTGAGCGCAGCCTGCCGACTTCTTATGTAAAAGGAAAAGCGATGGCGATGTCGCAGAAACAGGGTGCCAAGCCTTATGAGGAGCTGCTGGCAGATCTGAACGCCTCCTACGGACTGGATAAGCCGGTACTGGAGGGGTATTTTGTATGGCTGAAGGATGCCGTTCGCGGTGATTTCGGAGAGTCCTGGGTTTGGACACAGCCGGTAACACAGAAATTTGCCAATGTTATCTGGTATTCCTTTGCCCTAAGTGCGGTGGCGTTTGTCCTGGAAATCATGATAGCGATTCCGCTGGGAATTATTTCCGCGACAAAGCAGTACAGCAAGGCGGACTATGCGGTGACGGTATTCGCGCTGATCGGTATATCACTGCCAACGTTTTTCTTTGCGACGATCTTGAAATGGATCTTTTCCATCAATCTTGGGTGGTTCGACCTGTATGGTATCGTCGGGCGTATGCATGAGACGTACGGAAGCGTCGGAAAGGTACTGGATATGGCAAAGCATATGGTACTTCCGATCGTGACACTCACGATTGTCAGTGTCGGATCCCTGATGCGTTATACCCGTACCAACATGCTGGAGGTGCTCAACGCAGACTACATCCGTACCGCACGTGCAAAAGGTCTGCCGGAGAAGAAGGTCATCTATCATCATGCATTCCGCAATACGCTGATCCCGATCATTACGATTCTCGGAAGCTCGCTTCCGGGTCTGTTCGGAGGAGCCATGATCACAGAGACACTGTTCCAGATTCCGGGAATCGGTTATACCTCTTATCAGTGTCTGGTGCAGGGGGATATTCCGTTTACGATGTTTTACATGACATTTCTTGCAGTACTGACGCTGCTGGGCAACCTGCTTGCAGATATTCTGTATGCAGTAGCTGACCCGCGTGTCAGAATCAACTAGAAGGGAGAGAGAAAATGAGCGACAATAAAAATACAGCGACTGCGCTGGATGATGAACGCCGGGTAAAGGTACTCTCTCCGGGACAGCTGGTAGCAAAGCGGTTTTTCCGTAACCGTCTGGCAATGGTCGGACTGATTATTCTGGTTACGATGTTTGTTTTCTCCTTCATCGGAGGAATGGTGAGTCCGTACGGCGAGAGTGAGGTGTTCCGGAAAACGGAGGCGACCTGGAAGGATTATGCCGGCGCGGGCTACAACAGCAATTACATTTTCAGGTCTGTAGACGGACAGGAGCTCCCGGCTGCGGCGCAGCAGAAATTTATCCTGGCAGTCAATAAGTCACAGGAGAGCTTTGAGGCGGACGGAGTGACCTACATGCTGGAAAAATGTGGGGAGGATTTTTACACACTTTCCTCACAGCAGGCGCTTGCAACCGTACTGACATTAAAGGGAAAATCCTCCTTTAAGGAAATTGGAGATGCGACGGTGACGGATGCAATCAAAAAAGCCTACGAGGAGGCATCCGAAAAGGAAGAGACGACCTTTGAGGCGGATGGTCAGACGTACTTCATCAGCAAATCCGGAAGAGAGGAGACGATTTCCGGAGGAGGCGAGATCGCGCTGGCGACCAAAAAGGTATTCAATGCAGCGAAGGCAGATACCGGAAGTGACTATGCTTTTGAGAAGGAAGCCTTGCTGGCAAGTGAGGCAAATGCATCGACCTTTACCTGTGACGGTGAGACGTATGATATGCAGATACTGGAAAACGGTGCGACAGAGATTTCAAAGGATGGAGAAATCTATGCGACGATTTCAAATCTGCTTGTATCTCCGCAGGCGAGCGGAACCTTCCTGTCACTGGAGTTTAAGGAAGCGGCGGAGCAGGCGATTCTGGCAAAGGAAAAAACCTTTACGGCAGCAGATGAGTCCGGCGAAGAAATCACCTATCAGCTTCAGAATAAGAATCAGCAGTATATTATCCGTGTGCAGAAGCAGACCACAGTGAATGATACCTATCATAAGCCGTCAGTGAAGCACTGGCTTGGAACGGACGGAAACGGTATGGATATGCTGACCCGTCTGATGTACGGCGGACGTATTTCCCTGATGATCGGTTTTGTCGTTATCGTGATCGAGATTGTCCTTGGTATTATCATCGGCGGCTGCTCCGGCTATTTCGGCGGCTGGGTGGATACCTTACTGATGCGTGTCGTGGATGTCGTAATCTGTATCCCGGCAATGCCGCTGTATATTATCATCGGTTCCATCATGGATTACTACAAGGTCGATCCGCGTCTGCGAATCTATGCCCTGTGTATCATCCTCGGACTGATCGGCTGGCCGGGCATTGCACGTATGGTCCGCGGACAGATCCTCTCCCTTCGTGAGCAGGAGTTCATGATCGCGACAGAGGCGACCGGAGTGCGTATATCCCGGAGAATTTTCCGTCACCTGATCCCGAATGTCATCCCGCAGCTGATCGTCATTGCGACGATGGGACTTGGCGATGTCATCCTGATGGAGGCGACCCTGAGCTTTTTGGGAATCGGTGTAAAATTCCCGTATGCGTCCTGGGGAAATATCGTCAATGCGGTAAATGATGTCTATGTACTGACGAACTTCTGGTTTGTATGGATTCCGGCCGGTTTCCTGATTCTGATTACGGTACTTGGATTTAATTTCGTGGGTGATGGCTTAAGAGATGCCTTTGACCCGAAGATGAAACGGTAGGTGTGCATATGGGACTGTTTGGAAAGAAAAATGAGAACTACATTTCCTCAAAGGAGACAAAGCGGATTTCAAAGGAGAACCGTCGGATCACCGGAGAGATTGAAAAAAAGCGGAACCGGAAAAACATTCCGGAATCTGAATATATCACTACGATGAAGAATCCGGATAACGTCGTGGAGTTCGACAATGTCCACACATATTTCTTTACCGATATCGGAACCGTCAAGGCAGTGGACGGTGTTTCCTTTGAGGTGCCGCAGGGCAAGACGGTAGGAATCGTAGGAGAGAGCGGCTGCGGAAAATCCGTCACGAGTCTTTCTCTGATGCAGCTCGTACAGCGCCCGCAGGGACAGACGGTAGAAGGGGAGATCCGTTTCAACAGCGGAGATAAGGTCTACAACATCGTCAACACGCCGATCACAGAGATGCAGAAGCTGCGCGGCAACGCAATGTCTATGATCTTCCAGGAGCCGATGACCTCCTTAAATCCGGTATTCCGGATCGGGGAACAGGTGGATGAGATCGTCGCACTGCACAATCCGACTATGAGCAAGGAGGAAGTCAAGGCGCGTACGATTGAGATGCTCAAGCTGGTTGGTATCGCAAACAGCGACGGCGTCTATCGGATGTATCCGCACGAGCTCTCCGGAGGTATGCGTCAGCGTATCTGTATCGCGATCGGTCTGGCGTGCAACCCGCGTCTGATCATCGCCGATGAGCCGACGACGGCACTCGATGTGACGATTCAGGCACAGATCCTGGATCTGATGCGCAACCTGAAGGACAAGATCAATTCCTCGATCATGCTGATCACACATGACCTCGGCGTCATCGCAGAGATGGCAGACTATGTTGTTGTCATGTACGCAGGACGTGTCGTGGAAAAGGGAACCGCGCGGGAGATCTTTAAGAACCCGTCGCATCCATATACGATCGGACTGATGCGTTCCAAGCCGGTAGTCGGCAAGCAGGTCGACAAGCTCTACAGCATTCCGGGCAAGGTACCGAATCCGATCAACATGCCGGACTACTGCTACTTCAAGGATCGCTGCGAGCTCTGCTGCGAGAAATGCTCCGGCAGCTATCCGGGCGTTATCAAGCTCAGCCCGACACATGAGGTCAGCTGCTACCGCTACGCAGACCGTCCGGAGGCAGGATGGCTGATGGGAGAACATCTCGGAAAGGAGGGCGCTTCCGAACGGTAAAAAAGGTGTTCCGGTCAGAGACAGCATGTCAGCTGCCGGCCGGGAATGCAAAGGTCCGCATATAAGCCGGAGACACCGGTGATATGTGGGAAATTTCGGGAGTAGAATTGACTATGACAGAAAAGAAGAATAAAACAACGCAGGAAGCGGATAACATCCTTGAGGTGTCCCACCTGAAAAAATATTTTCCGATCAAGGGCGGCATGTTTGGCCGTCAGGTCGGAGCAGTCAAGGCAGTCGACGACGTTTCCTTTACCTTAAAGCGCGGCACGACGATGGGACTGGTCGGCGAGAGCGGCTGTGGTAAATCGACGACCGGACGTACGATCCTGCGTCTGATCGAAAAGACGGACGGACAGGTACTGTTCAACGGTAAGGACGTCTATGGACTGTCAAATAAAGAAATGCGGGATATGCGTACAAAGATGCAGATCATTTTCCAGGATCCATACTCCTCTTTATCCCCGCGTCTGCCGGTCGGTGAGATCATCGGCGAGGCAGTAAAGGAGCACAATCTGGTACCGAAAAACGAGTATCAGGATTATATTACAAAGATTATGAATGACTGCGGACTGCAGAGCTATCACAAGGATCGCTACCCGCATGAGTTCTCCGGTGGACAGCGTCAGCGTATCTGCATCGCGCGTGCACTGGCCCTGAATCCGGAGTTTGTAGTCTGCGATGAGCCGGTATCTGCGCTGGACGTATCCGTGCAGGCACAGATCATCAACCTGCTGAAGACCCTGCAGGAGGAGCGGAACCTGACCTATCTCTTCATCTCTCATGACCTCTCCGTCGTAGAGCACATCTCCGATTCGATCGGTGTCATGTATCTTGGCGGCCTTGTGGAGACCGGAGCGACCGAGGACATCTTCGCAAATCCGCTGCATCCGTACACACAGGCGCTTTTCTCCGCGATTCCGATGCCGGATCCGGATCTGAAGCGTAACCGTATTATCCTGGAAGGAAGCATCCCGTCCCCGGCCAATCCGCCGAAGGGCTGCAAGTTCCACACCCGCTGCAGCCGCTGCATGGAGTGCTGCAAGACGGAAGAGCCAAAGGCAAAGGACATGGGGAACGGACATGTTGTAAAGTGCCATCTGTACGATTGAGTATAGCTGCCAGTTTTCTTTGACGGAAGACTGGCAGTTCTTGTATACAGGCCGATACGAAGAATCAGACAGACGATATAAAAGTAAGCGCTGAGAAATCAGAGAGGAAGAAAAGGAGAAGCGGATAAAAATGAAGGAAAAAAAGAAAAAACGCAGACAGGAGGAGCTTCCTGATTATACCGTTGCGCACATGGATGTCGATGGCATGCCGTGGAATTCAAAGCGTCCGTGGCAGCTTCTGCCGGGAGACCCTGCAAGGGAGAGCCGGAAAAAGAGGAGTCTTCAATATGCGGAACCAACCGAAGCAGATAGCCTGCAGGACGGAGAAGCACATTCCGATGCAGACGGTCTCCATGCATTTCTCGCAGGACAAAAACAGGACGAGCTGACAAAGGAAGAACGTCGCTCTCTTGTCTGGCTCGCCCTGAAGGCTTCTCTGGCAGTCGGCGGTGTGTTTGTGCTGGCTGCGTTTCTGTTTCTTTTATTTTGTGTAAACGTATGGTTTCAATAAAAAAGGAAAGCAGCGGCGTGGCGAAGTCTGCAAATATCGGGTTTAATCCGCATGCGGCTCGATCAGAAAGCACGGCTCTGCCGTTGTCCGCTCCATGATCACGGCCTCGCGTAGTGCCGGGTCTGACATCTCGTAGTAGTCGGAACCGGTACGGTTCAGCCGCTCAATGGAGACGCTGCGATTCGCGCGCTTCGGCATGTCGTAGAGAAAATGAATCTCATCGGTGCGGTACTCCTCGTCGAATTCCGGGTCGTCCTCCTCTTCGTAATACGGGTCAAAGAGCAGCACCCGCCCGTCATCGGTCAGCCCGGTCAGCAGGACATAGTGCGGGCATTCGAGAATCAGGCGAACCTGAACAGCCGCGCCTCTTTTGAGCGCTTCATACACCGGGGATCCCGGAATGAGCGTCACCTCATCACCGGAGAGAAATTCGCAGTGGATCGGAAAGCAGCGCGTCTCTGCGAAATGATTCATCCAGTTCGTGAGATAATGCATCGCCGCTGCCGAAGTGCCGCGCCGACACAGCTCGCCCTTCGTATTATACGTGTCCAGCGTGTAGAGCATAATAAATTTTACAATATCCGGGAAAATTTCCTCCCGGTCAAAAAGATAGCGGACGCCGTTCAGAAACGAAACCGGTCCGCAGTCATATTCACTGGTCTGATAGTTTAAAACATTTTTCATAAGTAAATCCCGCCTGTTTTCTCTTAAGAATTATTCTCAACTACTGTATCGTCTGCAGGATGATTTGTCAAGATTTAACTGTGAATCTAACTTTTACTTTTATGATAATGCCTGGAGAATTCAGCAAAAAAAGAAATTCTTTAATTTTTTCTGAAAAATGTATTTGACATTTGAACTGTGGTATACTAAAATAAATTAACCAAATCATATAAAACATATAGAGATGGTAGGAAAAGCGGAGATTAGCCGCTTGCAGCAAAGCGCCGGGTGCAGCCGGACGCAAAAGGAGGAGAACTATGAAAAAGCTTATGCAAAAGGTAACCGGTGTTGCGCTTGCCACACTGATGGCGGCATCGTCCGCAGGGCTTGGCGCGTTTGCGGCGGAGGACGGCGCAGATAAGATCGTGAATATCGGCGTGACCGATTCTCTTGGCGGAGTGAATCCCCTGATGATGGATCAGACCGAGATCAATAAGTATGCGGCGGACCTGCAGTTCCTTCCGCTCGTGGAGCTGGATCCGGAGCTGAATTTCCAGCCGATGCTGGCGGATTCTGTGACGACTGAGGACAATCAGACCTTTACCGTACACATTGATGACGCGGCGACGTGGTCAGACGGGACTCCGGTGACAGCCGAGGACGTGGAGTTTACGATCCTGCGTCTGGCGAGCCCGGTTGTGAATAACACAACGATGATGCTCTATGCATTTGAAGGCATTGGCGATGATGGATTTACCGAGGAGGGCGCTACTTCGATCGACGGTATCAAGGTCGTAGATGACAAGACGATCACCTTTACTGCGAAGTCTCCGATGGCGCTGACGACGTTTGAGAATACGTATGGGCGTTACATCCATACACTGCCGAAGCACGTACTTGCTGATTATTCCGATGAAGAGCTGATGACCCTTGACTGGTTCAATCATCCGGATGTGATCAGCGGACCGTATTTCCTGACCGATTATGATACGGATCACTATGTTTCTTATGAAGCAAATGCAGATTACTGGAAAGGCGCACCGAAGATCGGCAAGCTGAACCTCAAGATCGTAGAGGGCAGCCAGATATACTCCGGCCTGCAGTCCGGTGAGATCGACATCACACATCATACGATGACTGCGATCCCGCAGGAGGATTACGAGAGCATCGAGTCTCTGGACAACGTAAAGACGGTATACGGTCTTCCGATCACGAACCAGTCCGCATTTATCCAGACCGCAAACATTCCGGATGCGAGAGTACGTCAGGCACTTCTGTATGCCATCGACCGGAACCAGCTCGTAGAGCAGCTGCTGAAGGGACATGGAGAGGTCGTAGACGGCTTCCTCTCTTCCGCAAGCCCGTTCTTTGACGATTCCATCGAGCCGACTCCGTATGATCCGGAGAAGGCGAAGGAGCTTCTGGCCGAGGCCGGATGGGACGGTTCCCAGACACTTCGTTTCTATGTGAACTCCGGCGACAGCACTTTTGTAAATGGTGCACAGGTGCTTGTGGCAGAGTGGGCGGCAGTCGGCATCAATGTAGAAGTGACGACCGTGGATCTGGCGACGCTGATGACCGTTGCGGGCAGCACGGATTATGATATCATGGTAGTACAGTATACCTACGCACCGGTTGATCCGTATCCGGATGTAGACTGGCTGCTTAGCGGTGAGGGAAGCTGGACCGGATATACCGACGACTCCGTGAAGGAAGCGCTTGGTGGGACACAGCAGACGAGTGATATCGAGGAGATCAAGGGCCTGTACTCTGTCGTTGATAAAAAGGTACAGGAAGATGTGCCGATGTTCTCCGCTTATGTCATCAGTGCTCTTGGCGCAGTAAGCAACCGCCTGACAGGTGCAGAGCCGAGCGCATATGGCTTCTTCAATGATGTGCAGAACTGGGATATCGCACAGTAAAATACCTTTTGACTCCTATGATACACGGATTGCTTCGCATTTCATGCTCCCGCAATCCTAAAACACCTCAAATCCGCTCATTTTTCTACGAAAAATGGCTACTTTTCGGTGTTTTGCGGGTCAATAAGTCATGCTCTTTCATGCAAGCATGAAACGCATGACCTTTTGACCCTGGTATCATCACATCATACAGATCAGGAAAATCCGTGTCTTCGCCTTCCGGCGTGGACAGGGATTTTTCCTGCGTTATAACCATGACAGATCCGCTTTACGCAAAGCAGACAGAAAGGGAATACAAATGTCGCATTTACTTGAAGTAAAAAACCTGACGACCGCGTTCACGGGCGATTACGGGACGACCGTCAGCGTAGATCATGTAAGCTTTCATGTGGATGAGGGCGAGGTCGTAAGCATTGTCGGAGAGTCCGGCTGTGGAAAGAGCGTGACCTCTTTGTCCATTATGGGGCTTCTGGGCCGTGGGGGATCGGTCATTGACGGATCGGTACTGTTTGACGGCAAGGAGTTGCTTACGATGTCGGAAAAGGAGCTGGATCAGATTCGTGGCAATGAGCTCACGATGATTTTTCAGGATCCGCTGACGTCCCTGAACCCGGTATTTACGATCGGGAGCCAGATGATGGAGAGCATCCGCATCCATATGCATCTGGCAAAAAAGGAAGCCGCAGTGCGGGCAGAGTCGCTGCTTGCCCGGGTCGGCATGCCGGATCCGCATGCGATCATGAAAAAATATCCTCATACCCTTTCCGGAGGTATGCGCCAGCGCGTGATGATTGCAATGGCGCTTGCCTGCAATCCGCGCCTTTTGATCGCCGATGAGCCGACGACGGCGCTGGATGTGACGATTCAGGCACAGATTATGAATCTGCTCAAAGAGCTGCAGCAGGAGACCGGGATGGCGATGATTCTGATCACACATGACATCGGAGTTGTGGCAAACATGGCGGACCGGGTACTCGTAATGTATGCCGGACAGATGATCGAGCGGGCGCCGTCCAAAGAGCTGTTTTATCATCCGGCACATCCGTACACGCAGGCATTGCTGGATACCGTGCCGACGATCCGCGACGATGCCGACCGGCAGCTTGTATCGATTCCGGGCATTGTGCCGGAGAGCTATGATGATATCACAGGGTGCCGGTTTGCAGACCGCTGCGCCTACGCGTGTCCGCTCTGTGAGCAGCCGCAGGAGGATTATGTGATGGGTGCGGAGCATACGGCCCGGTGTATCGTGATGAAGAACCGGTGGGAGAGAACGGATGAGTCAGAAAAGCAGAAGTCTCAGCGACCGGAAGTATCGGTTTGTGAGGAGAAAGGGGGCAGCACCGGTGAGTGAGAAGACACCTCTGATTCAGGTCGATCACCTGAAGAAATATTATCCGATCAAGGGTGGGATTATCACCCATGTGACGGGAAATATCCATGCGGTCGATGATGTCAGCTTTTCGATCACAGAAGGAGAGACGCTCGGCCTCGTCGGAGAATCCGGCTGCGGCAAGTCGACGATCGGACGGCAGCTCGTCGGGCTGGAGACGCCGACGGAAGGAAAAATTTATTATCAGGGAAGCGATATATCGGCTTTGAAAAGCAGGGAAATGCATCAGATCCGCACACAGCTGCAGATGGTTTTCCAGGATCCGTATTCTTCCCTGAATCCGCGCAAGCATATTTATGAAATTCTCTCCCAGCCGATGCTGTACCATCATATATCGACAAAGGCGACCATTGAGAAGGATCTGGAACGGCTGCTTGATATGGTCGGATTGCCAAAGCACGTGCTGGCACGGTATCCACATGAGTTTTCCGGCGGACAGCGTCAGCGGATCGGGATCGCAAAGGCTCTTTCCCTGAATCCGAAATTTATCGTCTGTGATGAGCCGGTATCCGCCTTGGACGTGTCGATTCAGGCACAGATCCTGAATCTGCTGAAGAGCCTGCAAAAGGAGCTGCATCTGACGCTGCTTTTTGTCGGACACGGGCTCGGCGCGGTCAATTATGTCAGTGACAGGATCGCAGTCATGTATCTTGGAAAAATCGTGGAGATCGGAGAGGCGAAGGAGATCTTCCGCCATCCGGTGCATCCGTATACGCAGGCACTGATCGAGGCAGTTCCGGTTCCGGATCCGGAGGAAAAGGATCGCAGGAAGGAATTTCTTGCCGGAGAGATCGGTGACAGTGCGAATCCGCCGATGGGCTGCCGGTTTCACCCGCGCTGCCCGTATGCGACGCCGGAGTGTGCAAAGCAGGTGCCAGAGCTTCTGGAGCTCGCCGGATGTCCGGGGCATCTTGTGGCCTGCCCGGTGATGGCTGAGACTAAGCCGCAAAAGACCGGGGCAGCCAAAGCTGCAGCTGCCGGGGCTTTGACAGATCAAAAAGGAGGGCGCAGAGATGTATAAATATATTATAAAGCGAATCCTGATCGCGATTCCGGTGCTGATCGGCATTACGGTCATTGACTATGCGATCATGTGCATGGCAGGCTCTCCGCTGGAAATGATGCAGGGACCGCGTGTCTCACAGGCTGCGTTGGAGGCAAAGAAGATCGCGCTTGGATTGGATAAACCATTTTATGTCCAGTACTTTGTCTGGCTGGGGCAGCTTTTGCATGGCAACCTGGGCTATTCTATCAAGTCCTCGCAGGCAGTCAGCGAGATGATTGCAAGCCATCTTGGGCCGACGCTGCTTCTGATGGGCGTTTCTCTGATCGCCAGCCTGATACTGGCGGTTCCGGCCGGTATTTACAGTGCAATTCACCAGTATGAGAAGGGAGATTATGCAGTCGTGACGGCTTCCTTCCTCGGAAGCAGCATTCCGGGATTCTTCCTCTCCCTGCTTCTGATCTATGTGTTTACGGTAAAGCTTGGATGGCTGCCGTCGAGCGGTATGACGACGCTCGGCTCGTCGGGAGGTGTGAAGGACATTACGGCGCATATGATCATGCCGGTGCTTGTGCTCGCCTTTTCCATGGCGGGCAGCAACATCCGTTACATCCGAAGCGCTGTGCTTGAGATTTTGCAGCAGGATTATCTGCGCACCGCAAGGGCAAAGGGTATCGGCCGTTTTCGCGTCATCAACAAGCATGCGCTGCGAAACGCACTCGTTCCGATCGTGACAGTGATCGGTATGGAGATTCCGGTGCTCTTTGGCGGAGCAGTCATCATTGAGCAGGTCTTTTCCTGGCCCGGCCTTGGCCTGATGACAATGAGCGCGATCACCGCACGCGACTACCCGGTGATCATGGGCGTCTGCCTGCTCTCCGCGATCGTTGTGCTGGCAGCGAACCTAGTGACCGATATCCTCTATGCCCTCGTAGATCCGACGATACAGCTTGATTAACAGTTTCGCTGGCAGCAAAACGGGAAGAAAGAGCTGAGCAAATTTATTTGGTCAGCTCTGGATTTCCGTTTTGGGATGGGCGGAACGCCCATCAGCCGCAGACTCACTTTACAGGCGAGTCTGCGGCCTGCTAGCGAAACATCCGCATGTGTTACTATAAAACAGGAGAAAAACTATGCAGAAAAAAAACACCCGGGAAGCCGGAAAAAAGAAAACGCAGGCCGCAGTCAACGAGAGCTACCTGCAGACTGTGTTTCGGCGTTTTCGCAAGCATCGGCTTGCTTTAGTCAGTTTCATTGTGCTCGTGGCACTCGTCGGAGCGGCGCTGCTTGCTCCATGGATTGCGCCATATGATCCGAACGCGATTGTCGGTCCCTTCAGCGGAGCGCCGACATTGCAGAACTGGCTTGGCACAGACCAGATCGGAAGAGATGTCTTAAGCCGTCTGCTGTATGCGATGCGGATTTCATTGCTCGTCGGCGCACTGGCGACTCTGATCTCGACGGTGATCGGCGTCGTGCTCGGGCTGATCGCAGGCTACTTTGGAGGGATCGCAGACATGCTCATCATGCGTTTTACGGATATGGTCATGTCCTTCCCATACATCCTGCTCGTGCTCGTGGCGGCAGCGATCTTCCGTCCCGGCCTCTGGAACATCATTTTGATTCTCGGCTTCGTCGACTGGCCGGGTATCGCCCGCCTTGTGCGCGGCAACGTGCTCAGCCTGCGCGAGACGAACTTTGTAAAGGGCAACCTCATCGCCGGAATGCCGGTGCGCCACATACTCTTTTCCTGTTCCGCTGGAACCGTTGATAAGTACGGACATATTGGTCGGAGCTACCAGACCTACATAATTGTAGAGTTGTTTGGCTGCATCACTTTCTCCTTCCAGATAAGCACGATGATTTTCTGTTGAATCTTTAGATGAAGTAGAAGCACCTTTTTTAGAAGAAGATTTAGCAACGTTATGAGTAGCAGGACTCTTTTCAGACTGTAGACATTCAGAAATTTTCTTCAGTAATTCT
>OLQK01001052.1_pt1 | contig 20891 bp, 13 predicted proteins | sample 1672501 | NCBI WGS metagenome assembly OLQK01 (sample SAMEA3136693, study PRJEB25190) | human gut metagenome | biome: human gut; feature: human-associated habitat; material: faeces | place: Austria | collected 2013
CAGTAACTATGTGGCTTTCAGCCACGATCACGGCTTTGCCGTGAATAATTCAGGTATAACAATAAAACAAAAGGAACTATTATGAAAATAGAAAAGAAACTATGGATCACCCTATTCCTGTCTGGCATATTTGCAGTTTGCTTTTCCTGCTGGATATTCAGTATGAGCACAGGCAGGGAAAAAATGCCCTTTAACAATACGCTTGAGTTAAAGACAGAAGAGTCTGTGGATGAAGGCGTCAAAATAGAAACTGCGGTATTGCCAGAAGAATTTAATATTCCAAGGTCGATTTTGTTTAAAACCACACATACAAAAGTAGAAATATGGCTGGATGAAAATCAAATCTATCAGTATGGAAATGAAGAGAATGCCCCTGCATTTTTGAAATCCACGGGGACATACTGGCACGTTGTGGAAATTCCAGGTAACTGCGGCGGGAAGACTCTGGAAATCAGAATTATCCCGGTATATTCCGGATATTATGGCAATTCCGTAGATGTTGTTTTTGGGTCAAAAGGAGATTGCGTTCTGAAGCGTCTGGGAGACTGCCTTGGAACACTGATCATCAGCTGTGGTATTTTATTTGCAGGAATTGTCAGCCTGATTTTGTACTTTGCAGCAGTCAGGAGCAAAAAGAACGGAAATGGTGAAATTTTCCTGAATCTTGGAATCTTTTCACTGTTAATTGCACTGTGGTCAATGCGGCAGTGCGGTTTTCTCCAGTTTTTGATATCAGATGGAAGAACACTGTATTTTGTGGATCTTTTTACGTTTTTCCTTTTTCCGGTACCCTTTAATTTCCTTTTATATGATATCTGCAAAAGTAAATACCGTAAAGGCACCTTATATCTGCCTGTTCTTTATCTGCTGAATATGGCAGTGGCAGTTTTTCTTCAGTGTACAGGCGTAATTGATATTTTTCAGCTATTGCCGGCTGTCCATGTGCTGATGCTTATAAATGTAGTATATACGTTTGTATTGATCCGTTATGAAGCGAAAAATGAGAAGAATGAATCCGCCAGATATTTTAAATATCCAATGTATATTATCATGTGCTTTGGTATGATGGAAATGCTTCTCTACTATGTGAGAAAATTCCAGAACACATCTGTTTTCCTTCCTCTTGGAACCATGATATTTATTATCATGCTGATCTGGATACAGGTATCCCGCTATTATGACCTGTATATTCAGCAGCAGAAGATTTTGTATTTACAGAAAATGGCCAATATGGACATGCTTACAGAGGCCATGAACCGAAATGCTTATGAAGATATGGTGAAATATCTGGATGAGCAGGAAATTGAGCTTCGGACTACCGGTGTGGTATTGTTTGACCTGGATAATCTGAAGGTGATCAATGATAATTTTGGCCATGCAAAGGGAGACGAGGCACTGAAGCTGTGCTATCAATGTATCAGGCAGACCTTTTTGCAAGAGAAAAACTGTTTCCGAATTGGCGGTGATGAGTTTGCATATGTATACCACAGCGATGAAAAAGGACAAATTGCTGATAAGCTGAAAACATTGGACAGGCTTTTAAAAGATACAGCCAGAAATCTTTCCTATCCTTTAAGTGTATCAGCTGGATATGCTTATTATACCCCGGATACAGATATTGACTTCAAGGATATTGTAAGGCGCAGTGATACTATGCTGTACCGCCAGAAGCGCAGGAAGAAAATGCTAAGGACAAATGTTCCGGATGATGCACGGCCTTATATGGAAAAACATCAGGCAGAAATGATCACGGACGAGGTTATTTTCCGGGAAAAGAAATTTCAGAATATTACACCGGAAGAACTGTGTAGTGTAATTGATCTGCTAAGTCCAAGTACAGACGATTATCCTTATTTTATTGATTTCAGAACAGATTTTTATTACATTGCACCGCAGGCACTGGAGCGTTTCTGTATTCCGAAAAACGAGTTTCATGATGTAATGGAACAGCACAAAGAGTTTGTGTATGGACCAGATTATCAGCTTTTAAAAGACGAATTTAAAGATCTTCTAAGCACAGAGCGCTGCACTCATAACCTGGAGTACCGCTGGCTGGATCTGAAAAGAAAACCGGTGTGGATTAACTGCCGGGGATATGTTGTACGGGATGATGAGCTGAAGCCGTTGTACATGATGGGCTGTATCAACGAAATCGGAGAAAAGCAAAAGGCAGATAATGTCAGTGGATTTCTGGGAGAGGGAGCTTTGCGTGAGTACCTGAAAACCCTGGATGGTGTTCTTGAAAAGGGATGTTTTCTGCGGCTGGGGCTTGACCACTTTAAGGAAATCAATGAGAATTTTGGATGGGAATACGGTGATTTTGTATTAAGAGAAACTGCAGCATGTATTTCCAGTTGTCTTTCCGAAAATCAGAAGGTATACAAGATGGCATCGGATGAATTTCTTATCCTGGATACTGTTTCAGACAGAGTACAGGAGGCCAGAGAGCTTTATGACCATGTGAGAGAGGCAATTGACCGGTTTATTGAGGAAAATAAGTTTGCAGTGATGTTTACTGTTTCAGGTGGAATCCTGCCTCTGCATGACCTGGAAGAGAAGGGCTATTCTGAAGCAATGAAACGGTCTGATTTTTCCCTGAATGAGGCAAAGAAGCTGGGAAGAAACCGCTGTTATATATTCCAGGAAGAAAAGTACTTAAGATTTCTCAGAAAACGGGAGCTTACCCAGGAACTTAGAGAAGCAGTGCGAAAAGGTTTTCGTGGTTTTGAAGCTTTTTATCAGCCTGTGTTTAAGGCAGAGGATGGAAGCCTTTACGGTGCAGAAGCTCTGATGCGCTTTACATCGGAGAAATTTAACATGGTGTCACCGGCAGAATTTATTCCCATTCTGGAAGAAAGCGGACTGATCATTCCAGCTGGACGCTGGATGATGAGAGAGGCTATGGGAAAATGCAGCGAGATCAGAAAAAGAATTCCGGAATTTCAGGTAAGTATTAATGTATCCCAGGTGCAGGCTGCAAAGTCAGATGTGATCCTGGATGTGGCTGCGGAAATGAAAAGGGCAGGGATCGGTGCAGATGCGCTGATCATTGAGCTGACAGAAAGTGATCTTCTGGAGGAAAATATCAATGAGAAGCATTTCCTTACAGAGTTAAAAAGAATGGGAATCAAGCTGGCACTGGATGATTTTGGAACCGGTTATTCTAATTTCCATTATCTTAGCGAGCTAAATCCTGCAATTATTAAAATTGATCGTTCCTTTACTGCAAGTGCTGTGGCTGATGAGGGTGAGTATTACCTTTTGAATCAGTTTTGCAGTATGATCCATAATCTTCATTTGAAGCTTTGCATCGAGGGAGTGGAAAATGAGGAAGAATGGGCGAAAATCAGTCGGCTGAAGCCTGATTTCAGCCAGGGCTTTATGTGGGGAAAACCTTGCAGATATGAAGATTTTGTGCAGCAGTTTGTGAAGGAAGAGAGTGAAGTGGCACGATTTTATTAATATCAGGCATAAATGTGATAGCTTTTTGTCAGAAAAAAATGTATATTGTTAATGAAAAAGAAATGTCCCCGGAATGATCTGAGGGACATTTTTTACAGGGGAAATTTTCCATAACTGGGGCTGCAGAAAGTCTTTTTCAAACACGCTACAAAGCGGGAGGTTCGTATGAAATACAATTTTAGTAAGGGTTGGATTTGCTATAAAACAGGAGACAGGGAACATGCATTTAAAGTTACGCTTCCCCATGATGCCATGCAACTGGATGCGCGAAGTGAGACAAGTGCGGGCGGTACGAATACCGGCTGGTATGAGGCGCAGGATTATACATACGAGAAAACATTTGTGCTGCCACAAGATGCAAAAGAGCAGAAAATAATTCTGGAATTCGAGGGTGTTTACCGTAAGGCAACGGTTTACATAAATGGAAAAAAGGCAGCATATCATTCCTACGGATATCTTGGATTTTATATTGATGCAACGAAGTATCTGAAATTTGAAGAGGAAAATATAATCCGAGTGGAAGTGCTCAATCATGATCAGCCAAACAGCCGCTGGTATTCCGGAACTGGAATTTACCGCCCGGTGTGGCTGCATGTAGTGCCGAAAAAACATCTGCGTTTTGACAGTATAAAGATTACCACACTGGATTACAAGGAGCCCAAAATCCGTGTGGAGGCATGGCCAAATGCGGAGGGGAAAGTAACAGTAGAAATACTGGAAGCCCCAGTAAAATCATGGGAAGAATTGAAGACGCAAGTAAAAACGGTCCTTAAGGTTGGCGGAAGATTTTCGTATGAGATTTCAATTCCAGGAGCCAGATTATGGAGCCCCGAGGAACCCAATCTTTATATTTGCCGTGTCACTTTCGGGGAGGATGTACAGGAAGAAACTTTTGGAATCCGTATGATAAGCTGTACGGCAAATCACGGATTTTGTATCAATGGAAAACGGATAATCTTAAAAGGTGGCTGCATTCACCATGATAACGGGTTACTTGGTGCATGTGCCTATGAGTTTGCAGAACGGCGGAAAATCCGTATTCTTCTGGATGCAGGCTATAATGCTATCCGCAGTGCACATAATCCCTGTTCCAAAGCACTTCTTCGTGCCTGTGACGAAATGGGAATGCTTGTAATGGACGAATATACAGATGGCTGGTATATTCACAAAACAAAATATGATTATGCAGATGAGATTCTGGATAATTATAAAAAAGATTTAAGAGATATGGTAGATAAAGATTACAATCATCCGTCTGTAATCATGTATTCCGCAGGAAATGAGGTGTCCGAAACAGCACAGAAAAAAGGAATTGCCCTTACAAAGGCGCTTACAGACAGGCTTCATGAGCTGGATGAAACCCGTCCGGTGACTTGTGGAATCAATATTTTCTTTAACTTTTTAAGCTCTATGGGATTGGGCGTTTACAGTGACAAAAAGGCAGAAGAAGCAGCCCAGAATGGGAAGAAAAAGAAAGCAGTAGGCAGTGAGTTTTATAACACAGTTGCAGGTATTTTTGGTGCTGAATTTATGAAATTTGGAGCAACTCTTTATCCTTGTGATGTAAAAACAAGAGATGCATATGCAAAAATGGATGTGGCAGGCTATAACTATGGAATCAGGCGTTACCGTCATGACCTGAAAAAATATCCAAGACGAATCATTCTGGGAAGCGAGACTTTCTGCTCTGATGCTTACAAATTTATGCAGGAAGCAAAAAGGGACAAGCATATTATCGGAGACTTTGTATGGGCTGCCTGGGATTATCTGGGGGAGGTTGGAATCGGTGCCTGGGAATATAAGGATTATGCGCCATGTTTTGATGGCGGATGTGGCTGGGTAAGTGCCGGATCAGGAAGAATTGACCTGACCGGGAAACCTCTTGGAGAAATGGCTTATACAAGAGTGGCGTTTGAACTGGAGGATCTTGCCATTGCTGTGGTGCCTGTAAATCATACAAAATCTGTACATTCCCCATCCTCCTGGAAAATGACAAATGCCATGGAAAGCTGGTCATGGGATGGATGTGATGGAATGCCTGCAAAGGTGGAAGTTTATACAAGAGCACATCATGTGAAACTTTATGTAAATGGAGTATGCGTTGGAAAGAAAAAGATGAAGAAAGACTGTAAAGTAATCTTTAACACCACCTATCATAATGGAGAAATCAAAGCAGTAGCATATGATGCAAATGACAATGTAACAGCAAAAAAAATACTGCGAACAGCCGGAAAACAAACACTTTTAAAAGTAGAACCAGAGCTTTTTAAAGTGAAAGCAGACCGTGATCTTTGTTATGTAAGAATGCGATATACAGACGAAAATGGAGAGACAAAACCCCTTGCAAGAGGCAGAATAAAACTTGATGTAGAAGGAGGGGAGCTTCTTGCCTTTGGAAGTGCCTGTCCTTATTATCCCGAAAGCTATCAAAGCGCTGAAACTGACACTTATTATGGAGAGGCACTGGCAATTATCCGTCCATGGGAAGGTGCAAAGAAAATCGTAGTAAATGCACAGCCAAAGTTTGGAAATGCACAGGCGGAAATAGAAGTAATCTGACAGAAAAAAATGAAAAACTTTTACTTGCTAAATTGTGAAAGCCTGTTAAAATATGTATAAAATACGCTTTGCTCTATGAGGTGACAGCTATGATTACACTAAATGATTACTTATATTCAGGAGATACAGTATTAAAAATTTTACAGAAATACACAGAAGATTTACGCCGGGAAGCCAGAGAAAATCACAACGAGATTGATCTTATGCACAGCAATTTCCTTCTTCAGATCACGGAACTGTTGGAGCATAATGATTTCCTTACTGCACAGTCCCAGAAAATCCGCGAATTTTATAAATACATGGCAAAAGAATATCCTTTTCTTGCATTTACGTTCAAGGGAAGAATCAAATCCCTGATCCGTGCAGAGGAGAAGTTTAATGGTTATATTGTGGAATATATTTATGATTATTACAGGAAAAATGGTACATATCCGTCAGTATCGGAGCTGAAAAACAGATTAAGCTGTTTTCGGGATTTTATTGCTTACAGAATTGTGGTCTGTATGCCAAGATGTCATTTAAAGCCAGGAGAAGATCAGGAACAGGCTTCTATCCGTTATTTGTATGAGATTGCAAATGCCCTTCCGGGCTTTTTGGAGGAAAGAGGATTTACTGCGGAATCTGCTTATGGCGTAAAGCTTAGCACTTCTCCTTTGTTAAAAGAGGATGTGAAACCTTATTACAGGGATTACATTTGCGGTACCAGTGAATATGGCTATCAGTCCTTACATATTACTTTTTATGATAACAGCTCCAGATCTTATATGGAAGTGCAGCTGCGTACACAGAAAATGGACGATATTGCAGAAATTGGTCCGGCCAATCATCTGGGATATGAAAAAAGGCAGCAGGATGAGCGTGCCAGAAGAGATGCAATTCCCAAAGGGGAATGTATTTATTTTGATGATGCCTATGAGCGGGGAATGCAGCTTCTGCAGCTGGAATTGTCTGAATTGGATGTAAATATGTTTTCTGCTGTAAACAACAGTCTGATTAATGATGGCTGTGGGCTGTTTCGAGGCAGACTGATTTTGCCTTACGAGCATTTATCAAGATTTCAAAATGATGTGATAGATTAAAAATTGAAAAAAGAAAAATGAAAAATCCCTTCTGCAAAATTCTTTCGGGAGAATATTCAAAAGCCTGTGAATTGGTTTTTTGAATGATGCAGAGGGGATTTTTTTACTTTAGCTGGATTATTTGTTTTCCGGGAACATTTTACCGAAAATAAATCGGATAAGTGGTCCGCAGTACATAAGCTGCCAGAAAAAAGCAACCGGGAAGTTCATAAAGGTTGTCTGAAACCATACGGCAACAAACTGGGAACCTGCATTTTTAAACAATAATGTTGCAATAAAGCTCATGATGGGGCACATAATACAGATAATCATAATGGAAATAGCAATTGTGATCACGATTGGTCTGTCCTGTGGAGTTACCATACGAAATGCAAGCTTATGTGCAAGGTTATCTACTACAAATAATTCCAGTACAAATGCAACCGGCCACATGATCTTCATTTCACCGAAAGCCATTAAAAATACCTGATTGGTCATTCCACCGATGTTCAGGGAAATATTGTAACAGATCATGGCATAAACCATGAGAAAAGACATCATCAGGGTAAAAATTACGTTTTGAAATTTTGTTTTTGGCATAAAACTGTTCTCCTTTTTGAATTTTGGGTACAAAAAAGACACATGTGTTGTTCGTTATCAAGCGTACACTTGTGTCGTTTCCAATTTTATACCAGAGCTAATTTGTTATTAAATTGTTCAACGAGTGCTTATTATAACAGAAAAAAAGAAAATTGCAACAGAAAAATATAAGTATTTTAGAATGGGTTTGAAAAAGGCTTTAGAGGATATGTTAAAGAATCAGCAGGATATGCGAGGAACTGGCAGTTTGTGCAATTGTGGAAAAATCTTTTTTTATTATGTTACTATATAAATGGTGTCATGATCATTAAATGATTTATTATGTAAGCGTAGAATTAAACTGCCAGGGGAGGATTTTTGCATGAAAAAACAGGTTTTTAATCCATATATGCCAGGATGGGAATACGTGCCGGATGGGGAACCACATGTATTTGGGGACAGAGTGTATGTTTATGGTTCTCATGACAGATTTGGAGCTCCCATATTTTGTGTCAACGATTATGTATGCTGGTCTGCACCTGTGAAAGATTTATCAGACTGGAAATATGAGGGGATAATCTACCGTAAAAAACAGGATCCTCACAATAAAACAGGACTGCGTTGTCTGTATGCGCCTGATGTTACACAGGGGCCGGACGGGCGCTTTTATTTATATTATGCATTTGATTTTATGGGAGAAATGGGAGTGGCTGTGTGTGACACTCCGGCTGGAAAATATGAGTTTTACGGGCATGTTCACTTTAAAGACGGACATATCTGGGGAACAAAAAGCGGGGAACCCTTTCCTTTTGATCCGGGAGTTCTTACAGACGAAGATGGAAAAGTTTATTTGTATTCCGGATTTGCCACCAAGGTTCCTTTTTTTGCTTCAAGAGGACACAATCTTACAAACGAAGGCGGTGCAGTACTGGAGCTGGAACAGGATATGGTCACGATTAAGGATGGACCAACACTTCTTTTTCCAACAAAAGGAAAAAAAGGAGCATTCCAGGATCATGCATTTTTTGAAGCAAGCTCCATTCGGAAAATAGATGGGAAATATTGTTTCGTTTATTCCTCCCAGCATAATCATGAATTATGCTACGCAATGGCTGAGAGCCCGAAAGGTCCTTTTGTCTATGGCGGGACACTGGTGGATCTTGGTGATCTTTATCTGGATGGAAATACGGATGAAAAAAAGGCTGCAAATTATCTGGGAAATACTCATGGTGGAATGGTAGAAATTGATGGTCAGTGGTATATTTTTTATCACCGTCAGACCAACAGAAGTTCTTATGCAAGACAAGGCTGTGCGGAGAAACTGTACAGAAGAATTGACGGTGGATTTTTGCAGGCAGAAATAACCAGCTGTGGCTTAAATGCCGGTCCCCTTAATGGAATTGGGAAATATCCTGCAAGTATTGCCTGTAACCTCTGGGCAAAGGAAGGAACCGGACGGTATGACTGTACTGCCCCAGGCCGTGTTTTTGCCAGACATCCGTATTTTACCCAAAGGACAAAAGACGGGGAACAAAGGGATACGCAATATATTGCAAACATGCGTGACGGGGCAGTGGCAGGATTTAAGTATTTTCATATGGGACAGGCTGCTGAAATTGAAATTGAGATCCAGGGAAATGGAAAAGGTGTTATGCAGGTGTCCGATAGGAAAGATTTTTCCCATATAAATGGAGAAATCGTAATTCATGATGGGAAATTTTCTTCGGATAATAAGCGCAGATATTTGCGAAAAGAGAACAAGAACCTGGGGAAAACTGTAGAAATTTTTACTGGAAACTTAAACATAGAAGAAGGACGAAAACCCTTATTTTTCCGCTATAAAGGAACTGGAAAAATTGATTTTATCAGTTTTACACTTAAGAGCTGACCGGTATCTGGGGATTTAATGTATTTGAAAATTCGATATATTTGAAGATTGCTACAAGATGTGCGTCTTATCTGGTAGTACATTTGGCCGGAATTTGGACTATATAGCCCGTTATGATGTTTTGTCCGAACAAAATTTACTATAAATTAAGACGCACATCCTGCAGAAAGTGTTTTGAAAGCAAGCTTTAATGTTTGATCATTCCTGTAAACATGCTGATAATGTGTTTTATTTAAGGGTGATGGTGATACGCTCACTGATTCCGGTTTTTGTATTGGTAGCGGTAAACATGATTTTAAAGCCTTTGCCACCGGCTACCGGGACTTTGCTGCCATTTGCAACAGATTCAGTACGGGCCCAGCCTTTTTGCATATATTCAATGGCTGGTTTAAGACTGCCGTTTGCCGGGTCGCCATTATAGATAAACATTTTTTCAAGCTTCCATCCGCTTGCCAGCTGAACATTTGTTTTTAGATTCCTGCCTGCAAATTTGGCATAGCTAAGATTGATTTCGGAAGCTGTTTTGAATTTGGAACCGGAAATAACGGTAGTTCCCAGTTTTACGGTTTTAATCGGATTTACATATTTTTTGACAGTTACTTTGGTTTTATAGGTTTTGCCTTTATATTTCAGAGATATAGTAGCAGTACCTGCTTTCTTTGGGGTTAAGGAAATAGAATAAGAGGGCTGGGTACCAAAGTTGAATTTGGTCTGTTTCACTGAAACAACAGAAGTGTTGCTTGATTTAAGTGAAGCTGCCTTTGCTGATAATAAAGTGAGAAATTCTGAGACTGGTTTCTTATAGGCAACCAGTGTCATAGATTTTGGAACATTCGCATTTGCCGCCCAGATTGTGGCAGATGTGATGGAAAACATGGAAATGATCATTCCAAATGCTAATAAAAGAGAGAGTAGTTTTTTTGTTGCTTTTTTCATACTTTTTTCCTCCTGAAAATGTGTTGTATAAGAGCGCGTTTCAAACATGCTCAAGTGCTCCAGAGCAAAATGAGGAGCGGAATCATTTTGATAGAGACAGTATAGCACAAAGTAAATAATTTTAGTGAAGTGTCTTTGAAAATTAAAAAAGCTCCGCAGTTTTTGCGGAGCTTTCCAGTATTATTTCTTTTTCTTGGATTTCTTGCCCTGTTTCTGATCATTCTGGGCTTTCTGTGCTGCCTGTGCTTCTTCGGCAGTTTTCTTAAAGCGGGCGAAAAAGCCTTTTTTCTTCTTAGCCGGAGCCTCCAGATTACCACGGATTCCCTTTACACCTACTATATAAAGTCCGCTGACTTCTGCTTTGATCTCTTTCTTTACAGGGATAAGGTCGAATACCTTCTCATCTGCGATAAGGATAGAAATCTTCGGGCCAACCTTGGCCTTAACGATGGGAAGCTTGGAGCGGCGAAGAAGCTTAGGTGTCTGGTCAATGACCATCTGTGGGAGACCTGATTCCTTAAGTGGCATTCTCTTCTTATCAATAACGAGCATGGAAACGGTCTGTTTGCTTGCTTCGATCTGTGCCTGCTGTTCTTCCTGTTTCTTCTGGGTCTTCTTGCCGAAGAAATATAAACCAACGAGTAATCCGATGAGGATCACAAGAATTACCAGAAGGACGATTGTTACTGGATGCATACTTATCCTCCTACCATATAAAGTTTCTTGTTAGCTGCTGTTTCTGTAAAGAACAGTAGCTCTTATTGCATAAAATATATTTTAGCATTATTTGGCGGAAAAGGCAATTGTTTTACTTTATTTAGATGGCAATTTCATTGGTTATCATGTATAATGAAACATGGTGATTACAAATGGGATAGTTTTATCTGATATGGTTAAACTAATGTGAGAGATAATACGGACCCATTTTATGAGGGGGTAGCTGACAGGACGGATAAGGAGTTATACGATTATGAAAAAATCAGATACAGAGCAGACAGACCGTTCTGTTCTGAATGAAAACAGGCTTTCCCACGAAGATACTGCTGGGGAGCTTGATAGAGAATTACAGGAAATAGAAGAAGAATCCCGAAGAGAAGAACAGTTCTACGAGCAGAGACGAAAAGAGCGGCATGAACGTATCCTAAGAAGAAGGAAGAGGCAGATCCGGAACCGGAATCTGGCTCTTATTATTACTGCGCTGGCTGTTCTGGGAGCTTTGGGATATTTTTATGGAGACAGGATCGGCCTGAAGAAGGGAATGGAAACTCTTGTAGCGCAGGTGAAAGATCTGATTCCACAGAAGGATACTTCAGAGAGTAAAGCAAATCAAAGTACGGGAAATCAAAATACCGGAAATGGGAACTCTGATGAAAGTAATGCACCGGTGGATGATGGACAGACAGGACAGAATCAGGGTGATCAAAGTGTGCCTACAGTAACCCAGGCGTCTATAGAAGATACACAAAACACCATGCCGCAGGCGGCTGCCGCCGGAGCCGGGATTATCAGCCGGCAGCTTCGCCATGAGAAGAAAGTGCTGACTACAGCAAAGACCCGGGCCACCCAGTACGATTACGATGGTGCCATCAGCCTGCTTCAGAATGACAATGCTTATGTCCGCAATGTGCATTTTCAGGAGGCGGCAGAGAAATACCAGAAGAAAAAAGATAAATGTGTGGCATGGTCCCCGGAACAGGTAACGCATATTTTTTATCATTCTCTTATTGTAGATACATCCAAGGCATTTGATGGTGATTATAAACAGGATGGATATAATCAGGTTATGACCACTATGGAAGAGTTCAATAAGATCACCCAGATCATGTACGATGAGGGATATGTAATGGTGAATCTTTATGACCTGGCTGGACTTGATGAAAATGGAAACATGAAGGCAAAGGAGATTTATCTTCCGAAGGGAAAGACTCCTTTTGTACTTTCCCAGGATGATGTATGTTATTATCATTCCCAGGACGGAGATGGAATTGCCACCAAGCTTGTGGTAGATGAAGATGGTAAAGTACGTAATGAGTATGTGCAGGACGACGGAAGTACCGTAGTGGGAGATTATGATGTGGTTCCTCTTATTGATCGTTTCGTGGAGGAACATCCTGATTTTGCATATCACGGACATAAGGGAATTGTTGCACTTACCGGATACAATGGAATTTTGGGCTATCGTACTGACATCAGTTATCAGACAAGACCGGATGACCTGAATGATGATAAGAAAGCATGGCTGAATGCACATCCGGATTTTGATCTGGAAACAGAGCGGGCAGGTGCAAAGGAAGTGGCAGATGCCATGAAGGCAGAGGGCTGGACTTTTGCAAGCCATACCTGGGGACATAAGAACATGTCTACGGTTTCCATGGAACGTCTGGAAACAGACACCCAGAACTTTAAAGAAAATATTGATCCGCTTATTGGCGGCACAGATATTATTATTTTTGCCTTTGGTGCAGATATTAATACCGGTGGGGAATATACAGGAAATGAGAAATTCGATTATCTGAAATCCCAGGGTTATGATTATTACTGTAATGTGGATTCCAATCAATATTTTGTACAGATCACAGATCAGTATTTTCGAATGGGAAGAAGAAATGTGGATGGATACAGGATGTATTATAATCCGGAGATGCTTGCGGATTTATTTGATGTAAGCCAGGTCTTTGATCCGTCAAGACCTACGCCGGTGCCACCGATGAACAGTGATTCATAAAAAAGATTATAATATTTTTCTTAAGAAAAAATGAATTGTGCTGGCGGGCTTTCTTTTTGAGAGAAAATGTGTTAGTTTATAAAGAGAATTTTTGAAGGGAGCAAATTATGAAAAGAAAAGCATATCTTGCAGTTGCAGCAATGTGTATGATGCTTGCTGTAAATGGCTGCGGAGACAATAAAGAGACAACAAAGGATGAGGCTGCTACAGAGCAGAATACAGAAAGTACAGCTGAAGATAAGGCAGAGGATTCCACTGATAAGGAAGATTCAGCAGATAACAGTGAAGATGCTGCATCAGGAGATACCAGACTGGTATCTGTTGATAATGTTGAGAAATACATTACAATTGCAGAGTATAAAGGAATTACCCTGGATAATTCCGTTCAGGAAGTAACTGACGATGATGTGGACAGTAAGGTTACACAGAATCTTCAGGCAAAGAGTGAAACAGTAGATGACGAGGATGCTGTAATTCAGGATGGCGACACTGCAACTATTAATTTTGTAGGAACAAAGGATGGCGAAGCTTTTGATGGCGGAACTGCTAATAATTATGATCTGGTAATCGGAAGCGGAACTATGATTCCTGGCTTTGAAGAAGGAATCGTGGGAATGAAGAAGGGCGAGACGAAGGACGTTACTGTCACTTTCCCGGAGAGCTACCGGAACAAAGATCTGGCAGGTCAGGAAGCTGTATTCCAGATTACAGTTCAGAGCTTTAAGAGAGCACCGGAGCTGACTGATGAGTGGGTTACAGCTAATACAGATTCTTCAAATGTAGATGAATATAAGGCTTCTGTAAGAACACAGCTTGAGCAGGATGCACAGGATCAGGCAGAAAACAGTCTCCGCAGTACAGCATGGACTACAATCTTTACTAATTCAGAAGTTCTGGAATATCCGGAGAAGGATATGGATGAGGCTGCAAAGAACTTTAAGAGCATTGCAGAGTCTTATGCAAAGCAGGCAGATATGGAGCTGGATGAGTTTATTGAATCTCAGGGAATTGCACAGGAGGATTTTGATGCACAGTGCCAGCAGTATGCACAGGCAAAGGTAAAACAGGATCTGATCATTCAGGGAATTATGGATGCAGAGGGAATGACCTTTGATGATGAAGAGAGCCTTGCAATCCAGAATGATCTGGTAGAGCAGTATGGTTCCGGAGATCTGGCAACTCTGATCGATACTTATGGACAAGTTGCAGTTGATGAGAGCATCGGTCTGACCAGAGTTGAGGACTTTATTGTTGCTAATGCCACATTTGAACAGGCTTCAGATGACAGCACAGCAGAGGATGCAGGTGCAGAAGATTCTACTAAGACAGACAGTGCGGCTGATACAGAGACATCAGCGGATGCTGCGAATACAGCAGATAATACAGATTCACAGACAGATAACACAGATACCGCAGAGGATACAGAGGCAGACGCATCAGCAGAAGCAGATACACAGGATTGATTCAAAAGGGGGAAGAATCATGATTATCAGAAATGGAGAAGTATTTCAGGAAGACGGAAGTTTTAAGGTGCAGGATCTTTATGTGGAGAACCACAAGATCGTAGCAGGAGAAGAGGAAGTAACAGATAAGACTGTAGTGGATGCCACCGGGCTTAAGGTAATTCCGGGACTGGTGGATGTTCATAGTCATGGTGCATTTGGACATGATTTTTCTGACGCAGACCCGGAAGGCCTTAAGGTTATTCTGAAGTATGAGAAGAGTCACGGAATTACTTCTTATTGCCCTACTTCCATGACTTTGCCTGCAGAAGAACTGAAAGAGATTTTTTCCACTATTAAGATGGTGGGAGAGCTGGAAGATGGTGCAACTGTACAGGGAATCAATATGGAAGGTCCATTTCTTGATCCGAAGAAAAAAGGTGCTCATGTAGAAGGCTACATCCGCAAACCAGATGCAGGATTTTTCCGTGAACTGAACACCTATTCCGGAAATATGGTGAAGCTGGTAACACTGGCACCAAATGTAGAGGGAGCAATGGAATTTATTGATGAAGTCCATGACGAGGTCTGCATTTCTCTTGGACATACCAGTGCTGATTATGAAACAGCCTCAGAGGCAATGAGAAGAGGTGCACATCATGTGACACATCTTTATAATGCCATGATGCCCCTTGCACACAGAGAGCCGGGAATGATTGGTGCGGCTTCTGATGACAGCCAGTGTATGGTGGAGATGATCTGTGACGGAATCCATATTCATCCATCAGTGATCCGTGCTACCTTTAAGATGTTTGGACCGGAGCGTATTGTTCTGATCAGCGATTCCATGATGGCTACAGGAATGGAGAATGGTACCTATCAGCTTGGTGGACAGGAAGTAACCATGAAAGACTGCAAGGCTACCTTGAAGGACGGAACCATTGCAGGATCTGCTACCAACCTTTATGATTGTATGCGTAAGGTTGTCTCTTTTGGCGTGCCGCTTGAAGAGGCAGTTTTTGCGGCCACAAGAAATCCGGCGAAGAGCATAGGAATTTATGATAAAGTGGGTTCTCTTTCTGTAGGAAAAGAGGCAGATATTCTTCTGGTGACCGATGAGCTGGAACTGAAGAAAGTTTTATAGGATTGCCGCCTGTGCTTAAGCAGGCTTTGTGTAACAACGGATAAAGAGGGAGTATGAATGGATAGAAGGGTTATGCGTGAAAGAATGCGCCGAAAGCAGCGGCAGATACGGCGCAGGAAGATCATTAAGCTGGTTACTTATATTGTTGCAGTAGTGCTAGCAGTGATATTTGTAATAAAAGGGGTGATTTTTCCGATTGTAAACCGCATTGGTGGGAAGAGTGCGGGGACGTCCCAGCAGGTACAGGCTGAGACAGAAAACTCGGATCCTACCCAGGCAGTCAGACAGCCTTTGAAGGGACAAGGGGATGTTGCCAAGGTTGCAGCACTGACACCTGGCTGGCATGAGGACAGTAATGGACGATGGTATCAGAATGCAGATGGTACATATTACACCAATGGTATGGCAGAGATTGACGGTGTGAAATATTCATTTGACAGCAATGGTTATATACAGACCGGATGGGTTACTGTGGGTGCTAATGATTATTATTTCAACGATGATGGTTCCTATAATTCTGAAAAGAAGAGACCTCTGATTGCCCTGACATTTGATGATGGTCCCGGACAGTATACGGACAAGCTTCTTGACTGCCTGGAAGAAAATAATGCACATGCTACTTTCTTTATGCTTGGATCACTTGTAGATCAGTATCCAAATGAAGTGAAACGTATGGTAGAACTTGGCTGCGAGATTGGAAATCATTCCTGGGATCATGCCAATATGTTTGAACTTGATATAGACAGTGTGGTGAAACAGTTCGGTGATACAGATCAGGCTCTTATTGATGCATGTGGACAGGCATCTACTGTGATCCGTGCACCTTATGGAAACTGCAATGATGAGATTATTTCTGCAGTAGGAAAACCATTTATTATGTGGTCAATCGACAGTCTGGACTGGAGTTATCTGGATGCAGATATGGATTACAATGGAATTATGAATGACGAGAGTCTTCAGGATGGAACGATTATTCTTATGCATGATATCCATGAGCCATCTGTAGAGGCTGCTCTTCGCCTGATTCCAGATCTGATCGCACAGGGATATAAGCTGGTGACAGTAAGTGAAATGGCAGCAGCAAAGAATGTAACCCTTCAGCCTGCAAGATATTCTGAATTCTGGCAGAGCTCACTGGATGCAGGACTGGTAGCCGGTTATCAGGGAAGTGGTTCTTCTGACGCTTCAGCAGATGGAACCTCTGACGCTTCTGGCGATAGTTCGGATGATGGCTCCAGCGATGAATCTGACGGAAGTTCCGATGGAAATGAGGGAGATTTCAGTGACGGAAGCTCTGATGGCTCCGATACAGGTTCTGATTCCGGTTCCGATGGAAGTGACGGTTATTCGGACGGAAGTGAAGATGGAGAAGATTTCAGCAGTGATTCCGGTGAGTGATATGTAGCTTCCGCAATCCTCCGAATATTCGAAATCCGCTGATTTACTGCGTAAATCGCTACTTTCTCATATTTGGTGTGCCCCATAAAATACGCTTGTACTTAAGGAAATTTCAATAAGTACAGGCGTATTTTTTTACAGGAAAAATTGGTTTATCTGTATGTTTTTTATGAATAATAGACAAACTTCTTGTGGCATGGAGGAAAAGAGTATGTTATAATGTGCGTAAGCAAGTGGCTACAAAATGAAAGTTTTAGGGAGGTAACTTTCGAATGGGAGAGAAATTACAGTTTACAGAGCTGGACCAGTATCTTTTTGGACAGGGAACCCACTATGATATTTATAGAAAGTTAGGCGCACATCCGATAAAAGAGGGGAAAGAAGAGGGCGTTTATTTTGCAGTATGGGCTCCTAATGCACAGTCTGTATCCGTAATCGGAGAATTTAATGACTGGGACGAAACGGCTGCCCCAATGACAAAGGCCGGACCCATTGGCGTATTCGAAACTTTTGTGCCAGGGGCAAAAATTGGACAATTATATAAATTTTTTATTGTAGGAATGAATGGAGAGCATCTTTATAAAGCAGATCCATATGCCAACGAGGCAGAGTTAAGACCTGGAACTGCTTCACGTATTACAGACATCCGGGATTACAAATGGAAAGATGCTACCTGGATGAAGAATCGTCAAAAATTTGACGAAACAAAAGATGCCATGGCAATTTATGAGGTGCATCCAGGTTCCTGGATGAAGCATCCTGTTACAGAAGAGAACGAAAAAGGCTTTTACAATTATCGGGAGCTGGCGGTGAAGCTGGCACAGTATGTAAAGGATATGGGATATACACATGTGGAGCTGATGGGAATTGCAGAACATCCTTTTGATGGTTCCTGGGGCTATCAGGTGACAGGATATTATGCACCTACTTCACGTTACGGAACACCGCAGGATTTTAAGTACATGGTGGACTACCTTCACAGACAGAAGATTGGCGTTATCCTGGACTGGGTACCTGCACATTTTCCAAAGGATGCCCATGGACTGGCGAATTTTGACGGTACAGCCGTTTATGAGCACGAAGACCCAAGACAGGGAGAACATCCGGACTGGGGAACCAAGATCTACAATTACGGCAGACCGGAGGTTAAGAATTTCCTGATTGCAAATGCTCTGTTCTGGATAGAGGAATGTCATGTAGACGGACTTCGTGTGGATGCAGTTGCTTCTATGCTTTATCTGGACTATGGAAAGAGTGATGGCCAGTGGGTTGCCAACAAATATGGCGGAAATCAGAATCTGGAAGCAATTGAATTTTTCAAACATCTGAATACAGTGGTTCTCGGAAGAAATCACGGTGCTGTAATGATTGCAGAGGAATCTACCGCATGGCCGATGGTTACAGGAAAGGCAGAGGATGACGGGCTTGGATTTTCCCTGAAGTGGAACATGGGCTGGATGAATGATTTCCTAGAATACATGAAGCTGGATCCCTATTTCCGCAAGTTTAATCATAATAAGATGACTTTCTCCATGACTTATGCATACAGTGAGAAATATATACTGGTTATTTCCCATGATGAGGTTGTTCATCTGAAGAAATCTATGCTTGAGAAGATGCCAGGAGAGCTGGATGATAAGTTTAAGAATCTGAAAGCAGCCTATACATTTATGTTCTGCCATCCGGGCAAGAAGCTTCTGTTTATGGGACAGGAATTCGGACAGCTTCGGGAGTGGAGTGAAGAGCGCGAGCTTGACTGGTTCCTTTTAGGAGAAGAGAAGCATCGTGATCTGAAGGATTTTGTACAGGCATTACTGAAAATGTACCGCAAGTATCCGGCACTTTATGGAATGGACAATGATCCTTCCGGATTTGAGTGGATCAATGCAGACGATGGCGACAGAAGCATTTTCAGTTTTGTAAGAAAATCTCCTACCGGCAGAAATAATCTTCTGGTAGTATGTAATTTCACACCGGTTGACCGCCCGGATTATAGGGTTGGAGTTCCGAAGAAAAAACAGTACACACAGATTCTGAATGAAAATGGAATGACCTCCAAGAAGATATTTAAAGCAGAGAAGCAGGACTGTGATAACAGGCCATTTTCCTTTGCATACCCTCTTCCGGCATATGGAGTTGCCATTTTTCAGTATTAAAAATGCCGAAAGAAAAGGGCAAAACCAGTCATTGTTTGTAACTGTTGGGGATTTTTCTCATAAGGGCAAAAATCTGTTGAAATTTAAGAAAAGTTGCGATATAATGAGCCCGACGAAAAGAAATGGAAAAAAGTGTACATGTTGAAAGGAGAATATTGACATGAAAGTATCTAATATTAAAGACATTGAGAAATTTTTTAGCGTAGTAGACAGCTGCCAGGGTAAAGTAGAGCTGGTAACTGGCGAAGGTGACAGACTGAACCTGAAATCTAAATTATCACAGTATGTATCTCTTGCAAACATCTTCTCTAACGGTGAGATTCCGGAACTTGAGATCGTTGCATATGAGAAAGAAGATATTGATAAACTTATGCACTTCATGATCAACGGCTGATCTGCATAAATCTGTGAATTTGGGATAATATATCAGGGGGATGTGACATAGTCATGTCCCCTTTTCTGACAGATAGAGTGTGTTTGAATTTTTTTGCAACCAGGGGGTATTACTGCTTCCTGGTCATAGCTTTTTGTGCAAAAATCCTTTTGATACACTCTGAAGCCTGTCTGAAAGAATGTTATGGCAATCTGTATGTCCTATTTTGTGGCATACATTTTATAGAAAGGGGAAATACAAAATGGTAAAGATTGATATTATCTCCGGTTTCCTTGGAGCCGGTAAGACAACTCTTATTAAAAAACTTCTGAAAGAAGCATTTGAGGGTGAGCAGGTTGTGCTCATTGAGAATGAGTTTGGCGAGATCGGTATTGACGGTGGTTTTCTGAAAGATGCAGGCATTGAGATTCGTGAAATGAATTCCGGATGTATCTGCTGCTCTTTAGTTGGTGATTTTGGAGCTTCTTTGAAAGAAGTTGTTGAGAAATATCATCCGGACCGTATTCTTATCGAGCCTTCAGGTGTTGGCAAACTTTCAGATGTTATCAAGGCTGTTCAGGGTGTTGAGGAAGATGTTGACATTCAGTTAAACAGCTATACTACAGTTGTTGATGCTAAGAAGTGCAAAATGTATATGAGAAACTTCGGCGAGTTTTTTGATAACCAGGTACAGTATGCGGGTGCAATCATCATGAGCCGTACTGATATTGTGGATGAGAAGAAAGCTATGCAGTCTATGGAACTTCTTCGTTCTATTAATGAGAAAGCTGCTATTATTACAACCCCAATCGAGAAGCTTGACGGCAAGAAGATTCTGGAAGTTATGGAGCACCCGGTTTCTCTGGCTGATGAGCTGCTGAAGGAAGAGCATGAGCATCATCATCACGATCATGACGACGAGTGCGGCTGCGGACATGACCACGATCATGAAGAGCATGAGCATCATCATCACGACCATGACGACGAGTGCGGCTGTGGACATGACCATGATCATGAGGAGCATGAGCATCATCACCATCATGACCATGACGACGAGTGCGGCTGTGGACATCATCATGACCATCACCATCATCATGCAGATGAGGTGTTTACAAGCTGGGGCCGTGAGACAATTAAGAAATTTACAAGAGAGGGTCTTGAAAAAATGCTG
>OLQK01001058.1_pt1 | contig 20797 bp, 13 predicted proteins | sample 1672501 | NCBI WGS metagenome assembly OLQK01 (sample SAMEA3136693, study PRJEB25190) | human gut metagenome | biome: human gut; feature: human-associated habitat; material: faeces | place: Austria | collected 2013
TTTACTTTGGTTTGTGTTCTTAAAAATTCTTTTTAGGAATTTTCGGGATTGTTTTGTTGTTCAATTATCAAAGTTCGTTACTGCTCGTTTGAAGCAGCTTGTCTATTTTATCAAACCGGAAGAAGTTTGTCAACAACTTTTTTCATTTATTTCCAAATTTCTTTCTGATCCGATGGAATCTGTGCTGTTTCGCGTTGTTCTCGCTGACAGCTTGATTATGATACCACTCCTATTTTGAATTGTCAACAGTTTTTTTAATATTTTTGATAATTTGTTGAATTTCTTTTCCTTCCGTCAAAATCCGATGCTGTTATCGTTGTTAACAAACTATCTCTATTATTGTTTCTATATTATCTCTATTGATCTTGAATTGTTTTAAAGTCATTCTTCCAAAATGATATACATTTTGGAAGATGACTTTCTGAACATTCCCCCAACCGTTTTGTTATCCCTATATAAAATTTAATGTTGCTTTCATACCATCAATCCTAATCAAATTCTTTCAACACTTCACTCATTGTCAATTCAAGTCCCGGCAATGTGCCTACCGGAATCTTTTCCTGGAAATCATAAACCGATGTTTCTATATTGTCCTCCCCTTCTGGCACAGATGGCAGATAACGAACCACCATGACCTGCTGCTTCCAATCATTGACAATCCAATACTCACCCACACCATGGTACTGATACAATTGGGCTTTGTCGATATAATCCTGTGCGGCCGTTGCAGGCGTTACAATCTCAATAATCCACTGCGGCACTCCCCTGTAAATATTATCATAAATCACTTCCCCACTGCTAATGAGGAACAAATCCGGCGACACAACCGAATCCAGCAGATCCAGTTTCTTCAGCTCCACCAAAATAGGAGCAAAACACAACTGATAGGGAAGTTTCTCCCTTTTCAAATACGACTTTATCGCAAAATACAAATTGCCGCGCACATTCTGATGTCTGAATGCCGGCATGGCAGACTCCCTGATATTACCCAACAGCAATTCTACCAACGACGTATACTGCAGTTTATTCTTCCTCGTATTCATCCACTCATAGAAAGCTTCTGCTGAATATTGTCTCTCCTGATAGCCGCCATACACACTGCTGTTCTCAGCCACAACCTGTACACTATTCTCAGGATAGATTTCCTTCTTGAAACGGTAAAACATCGCCAGCTCTTTCAGGCTTCCTCCGCCATCCCACAAAACATCGGAAATACAGCATTCAAATCCCGGATAACACACACTCCGCATGCTCTGTTCAAAAGAATATCTTCTATATTCAAATCCATTTCTATAGGAATATGTATAAACAAATTCTTCATTGAGATCGATCAGCCAATACTCTCTCACCCCATTCTTGCCGTATAATACAGCTTTATCCAGACAATCATAGATTGCATTGCCATCTGCCAGAACTTCCACAATCAATTTCGGAATCTTGTTCAATTCAGAAGTACGAATCATACCGCCGCTGTAACTCTCACTCTGCTCGACAACTGCAAGATCCGGCTGAAAAATATTGCTCTCATCCAAATGAAAATCTATCGGTCCGAATAATACCTGATCCGTTTTCTTCCTATTAAACAAATAATCCTCCAGCATTGTTCCCAGCAGGAAGCACAGCTTATGTCCATCCTCCCCAGTCATCTCCGACTGTACAACATGCCCACCAACAATTTCGCAGCTAATACTCTGTGATGCCGCGTTTTTTCTAAAGTTTTCCAACTTACACATATTTGCTTCCAATATTATACCTCTCCTCTTTCTGCCTTCCCCTCATTGGTTCAAGCAATATTTACAATAATTGTTAAAAGAAGTATAACATGTCCGCATTTCCCGGTAAAATATCATCCATTGACGGAATGTGCCATCTCCCTTCACAATATGACACACCCCACAATCAATCTTCTCTATTCGACAACAATCGACCCTGTTTCTTTTTAAAATTTTATTACACCTTCTTTTTTAATTTTATCTTGTCGTCTTTCTGTTAATTCCTGCTGCTACGTTTTCCACACGAAAAAAAGACTACTATCAAAATGTATCTGCACATTTCAACAATAGTCTCTTTCATTGTATTCTATAAGCATACAGCCTATTCAACGTATCCCTTCGATCTTGTACAAACGAAACGCAAAATCCTACGCGATTGGTATAGTTATTTACGAAACGATGTACTAGTGATGGAACAGTCTGATACCTGTAAAGCACATAGTCATACCGTATTTATTGCAAGTTTCAATGACCTGGTCATCTCTGACAGAACCGCCCGGCTGAGCCACATATTTCACGCCGCTCTTATGGGCTCTCTCGATATTATCCCCGAATGGGAAGAAAGCATCTGAACCAAGTGCCACATCCTGAAGTTGATCAAGCCATGCTCGCTTTTCTTCACGGGTAAATACTTCCGGCTTTTCTGTAAATGTTCTCTCCCATTCACCATCTGCCAGCAGATCCATGTATTCATCACCGATATACAGATCAATGGCATTGTCTCTATCGGCACGTCCGATTTTCTCCTTAAACGGCAGATTCAATACCTTTGGACTCTGACGCAGGAACCAGTTATCTGCCTTCTGACCTGCCAGACGGGTACAATGGATACGGCTCTGCTGACCTGCGCCGATACCGATAGCCTGTCCGCCCTTCGCATAGCATACAGAATTGGACTGTGTATATTTCAGTGTAATAAGTGCAATCACCAGATCGATTTTGGCTGATTCCGGCAGTTCTTTACTTTCAGTAACGATATTGTTCAGCATCTCTTTGTCAATAACCAGTTCATTTCTCCCCTGTTCAAATGTAATGCCGAATACTTCCTTGTGTTCCACTGGTGCCGGACGATAGGACGGATCAATCTGGATAACATTGTAATTGCCCTTTTTCTTGGCTTTCAGCATTTCAAGTGCCTCCGGTTCATAGCCCGGTGCAATGACACCGTCTGAAACTTCACGCTTGATCAATTTGGCAGTTGCCACATCACACACATCCGACAGAGAAATAAAATCACCGAAAGATGACATTCTGTCAGCACCGCGGGCACGGGCATAAGCATTGGCCAAAGGTGTCAGTTCACCCATATCATCAACCCAGTAAATCTTTCTCTCAACGTCAGTTAACGGCAGACCAACAGCTGCACCGGCAGGGGAAACATGTTTAAAAGAAGTTGCCGCAGGAAGTCCCGTTGCTCTCTTTAATTCACTAACCAGCTGCCAGCCGTTGAAAGCATCCAGAAAGTTGATATATCCCGGACGTCCGTTTAAAACAGTAATCGGAAGTTCTCCCTCATTCATAAAAATACGGGATGGTTTCTGATTCGGATTACAGCCATATTTTAATTCTAATTCTTTCATCTGATCTACCTCCGATTAGTGATTCTTGTTGATGATTCTTGACTCGTATTTACCAGTTGCAATATCAATAAAACGAACAAAAAGGGAAACTTTATTGTCTTCATTGAGGTTTTCCCAGATTTCTTTTGTCCAGGCATCAATGTCGTTAGTATCAACTTTCACCCATGTCGGCTCGCCCTCAAAACTTGGCAGTGGATTGCCGTCACCCATATAAGTATGAATAAAATGGCCTTCACCTGCAGGCACGTTGTTATATGCAAATGTATAGCGGTTGCATGAATCCGGATTGCCGTTGTTGCTTTTTAAAATAGACATGGCATAGTTGAATTTTGCATTCTCCACATGCAGGATACCAGAAATACGAGGTGTGTAATTCGGTGCATCCGGCTCAAATTCACGGCTTCTGAGAGACTGCTCGAATGTAAGCTGTCGATCCATACCTTCATAAATGGTATCTGTCTGGTCACCATTTGTCACAATGGTCTTGTTGCCAAGCACTCTGACCGGTGCATAAATAATCAGGCTTGGGTCTTCAAGTTTGGAAGGATCAAAAGCTTCTGTACGAATACCTTCACCATCTTCTACAAAAACACGATTTCGGCTGTTGACGCTTCTTCCCATAATAAAATAAGCTGTAACCGCTTTGCTTCCATCGGCAGAACGACCAATGATAATACCTCTGCCCGGATAAGATGTAGATGACAGTTCCTGACTGATTGCTACCATTTTCATGAATATTCCTCCTATGTCATGTGTATATGCGGAAAATCCGCCGCTAACAGTTTTTCTTATTATTTATTATCTGCAAAGATTATAACAACCAACTTCGGTATTTGCATAATCTATGCTTATAAAAAAGGATTGTCAATATAGTCCTGCTTATGTGCAAGCTCTATATGACAACCCCATTTTAACACTTGTTATCTTATTTGACAACAGCCATAGTTTTTTGACAGCATTATTATTTCAGCATCCGTTATATTAGCATTCCTAATATATATTCATTCTGCACCAATTCTGTCAAAAAATCAGCGCCTGACGCTGCAGGATACACAATCCATTTTAGTATGCTTTGCCCCAGTAAACCATCTTCTTAGCCGGACGTCCGCAGCATACACATACATCGGATAAATGTTCCTGTGCAAATGGCATACATCTGGATGTTGCTGTTGTTTCTTCTTTGATCTTGTCTTCGCAGGCACGATCACCGCACCACATCGCTTTCACAAATCCAGGCTTATTGGCAATAATATCCTTGAATTCATCATAGTTTGTGGCTACATAAGTGTGTGCATCTCTGTGTGCACGTGCCTTTTCAAACATATCGGACTGGATCTGTTTCAGCAGTTCATCCACCTTTGTTTCAAGTTCATCCAGGCTGACAACAATCTTTTCACCTGTATCACGGCGAGCCAGGACAGCCTGATTCGCTTCGATATCCTTTGGCCCGATTTCAACACGAACAGGGATGCCGCGCATCTCTGCCTCTGCAAATTTCCAGCCAGGTTTGTTGTCTGTTGCATCCAGTTTCACTCTGAAACCGCTGAGTCTGTTTTTCAGTTCTTCTGCTTTCTCAAGGACACCTTCCTTGTGCTGGGCAATTGGAATAACAATCACCTGTGTCGGAGCAATCATTGGCGGCAGGACAAGACCATTGTCGTCACCGTGAACCATGATAATAGCACCGATCAGACGGGTTGTCATACCCCAGGATGTCTGATGGACATACTGCAGTTTATTTTCTTTATCTGTGTACTGAATGCCGAAGGCTCTTGCAAAACCATCACCGAAGTTATGGCTTGTACCGGACTGAAGGGCCTTGCCGTCATGCATTAATGCTTCGATGGTATAGGTTGCTTCTGCACCGGCAAATTTCTCCTTCTCTGTCTTCTGACCTCTGATAACAGGCATAGCCAGTACCTGCTCACAGAAATCTGCATAAAGATTCAGCATCTGCTCTGTTCTCTCTTTGGATTCTTCTGCTGTAGCATGGGCGGTATGGCCTTCCTGCCACAGGAATTCTCTGGAACGCAGGAACGGACGTGTCTCTTTTTCCCATCTTACAACGGAACACCACTGATTGTACATCTTTGGCAGATCACGATAGGACTGGATTTCTTTGGCATAGAAATCGCAGAATAATGTCTCGGATGTCGGGCGGACACACATTCTTTCCTGAAGTTCATTCAGACCGCCATGCGTCACCCATGCAACTTCCGGTGCAAAACCTTCTACATGATCTTTCTCTTTCTGGAGCAGACTTTCAGGGATAAACAGCGGCATGTAGACATTCTCAACACCTGTTTCCTTGAAACGTTTGTCCAGCTCATGCTGAATATTCTCCCAGATTGCATAACCTGCAGGCTTTAAAGCCATACAGCCTTTAACACTTGTATAACCGATCAGACCTGCCTTAACAACAACATCTGTATACCACTGTGCAAAATCTTCGCTCATGGATGTGATCTCACGAACCTGTTTCTTTTCCTTTGCCATTTTACATTCTCCTGTTTCTACTATAATAAATAAATAGGGGAAGTACGCTCTGCTGCAGCAGAAAGCACTTCCCCTTGTCTATTCTCTCCACTGCCAGCCATCAGCTGAACAGGGACCAAAATTCATTCGGCGGTACCACCCTATTTGAAATCTCCACTCGATTGCCTCGAAAATGTCAGACAGCAGATACTGCATCTGTCCTGATTCATATACTGAAGACTTCCGCTCAATTGTCCATAACGCCGGACGTGCGCTGTACTTTCATACAGAACTCCAAGGCAGGTTCATCTGTACATATGGAGACACCTCACACCGCTGATATCCTCTCTGAGCCACTGACGCAGACTACTGATCCTCTTCACTGTCATTCACATATAAATATGTTTTCACAAAAATCATTTTATGACAGGAGCTGGCCTTTGTCAAGATTTTTTGCCTTATAACGACTGTGTAAATGAATTTTTCCTTGCACTTCTCCACAAATAAGTCATCATCGTCCTTGGCTTTTCTTTTCTGCTCATTGCCATTGAAGGATGGCTTGAGGGCAAAGTCGCTGTTTCCGGTCTGCTGGCTGTTGTCAGTATGGCCTGCGTTCTGAAAGCCAAAAGTACAACTTTCGTATCCAAAAGATTATCTGAGAAATTCGGCAAACTCTGGCTGGCAGCTGAAGTCATCCTCTTTGTTCTTGTGGGTGCCGCTGTGGATATCCGTTACACATTGGAAGCCGGCCTTTCTGCCGTTTTGATGATTTTATTATTACAGCGCCACTTGGGGCGCTGGGAATGGATATGACGTATAAAAAATTCTTAGAAAAAGAAAAATAAAATTGCGCAACCATAGTTCATAAAACCCTATAAAATAAGTTCAAATATCTCCCGGATATCCATCTCCGCAAACGGAATAAATGCCTCAGGTGCCTCCGGATGTTCCCCGATCATCTTCTCCATCCAGATCATGTCATACCATCTATTGAACTTATAGCCGCACTTCTTAAATGTGCCCACCAATTCATACCCCAGATGCTCATGAAAATGCATACTGTCATTTGTCAGATGTTCGTCCTCATGCTCTGTATAGGCAATGCAGGCATACAGATTGCTGATATGCTGTTTCTTGAGAATCCTCTCAAGTGCCTGATACAAAAGTTTTCCGCAGCCGCTGCGTTTGTAGTCTTTATCCACATAAATCGACGTTTCCACAGCCCAATCATAAGCCTTTCTCTCATGGAAAATTGATACATAAGCGTATCCGATGATACGCCCCTCCTGTTCAGCCACGATATACGGATAGCGTTTGAGGGTGCTTTCGACTCTTCCTCTGAATTCTTCTTCCGACGGTACTTCATACTCAAATGAAATCGCTGTATTTACCACATAAGGGGCATATATTTTTAAAATCTCAGCAGCATCCTCCGGTGTCGCCAATCTGATCATCACTGTTCTGTTCATTTTCTATTTCTCCTGCTTATTTACATTCTTCAGCTTTAAAATGGGCTGTAATCTGTGATCCTGCAGGCACTTTAAATGCCAGATGCTTCTTTGTCACCGGATGATCAAATTCCAGATGCCATGCAAACAACGCCAGGTCAAACCAGCCTTTCTTATCCGCAAAAACGGGATTGTAGCGGGTATCTCCCCAAAGCCCTGCACCGGCATGGGCCATCTGGACACGGATCTGATGCCGACGTCCTGTGATCAGATGGACATTCACCAGAGAATACTGCTGACCCTCGTCAAATTTTGTCCGTTTAACCTTATATTCAAGCACGGCTTTTTTGGCGCCGGAAGTTTTGGCGTCCACCACCTCTGTTCTATTGGTCTTGCCGTTGCTGAGGAGCATATCTTCCAACCGTCCTTCTTTCTTCGGAAGGGTTCCCGTCAATACCGCCAGATATTCCTTGGTCATCTTATTGCCTCGCACCTGTTCACTGAGCTTTCCTGCCGCCTGCTGCGTTTTTGCATAAACCATGACACCGCCCACAGGCTTGTCCAAACGATGGATCACACCGATATACGGCATACCTTTGACCTTCTTCTCCCGAACAAGATAATTCTTCAGCCAGCTCACCATATCCATATCCGCCGAGCGTTCCTCCTGGGAGGCCATCCCGGCAGGCTTCACAACCACAATAATGTCTTTATCTTCATATAAAATCTTTACTTCTGCCATTTATCTATCCTTTTCTGTCCTTTACATTTTTATATCTATTTCTTTACTTCATTCAGAATATCGACATTCTTCTATCCACTATCATAGCAGAAGTATGGACACTTTTAAAGTACTCCTACAAAGTTCAACTCAATATAAAATTCAGGTAACTGTTCATAAAGAGAAGGGGCCCGCATGAAAGCGGAGCCCCTTCTTGGCATTCGAATATTCAATTCATCAGGAATTATTCCTCATCTTCTCTTTTAGATTTCTTTCTGAGTCTTAATCCTAAACCACCAATACCAACGGAAGAAATTGCTGCACCAAGCAGGCCGAGTACGCTTACAGGATCACCTGTCTTCGGGCTGTTCTTACTTGTTGTCGTATTTTTGTTTGTTGTATTGTTCTTGTTCGTTGAATTGTTGTTATTATTGTTGTTTTTCTTGTCATCCGTTGTCGCAGTTGTATCAGCTGCTTTCTTCAGGCCATCAATTGCTGCCTGCAGTGTCTTTGCTGCTTCATCTACAGATTTCTGAGATTCTTTGGCATCCAGGGCTTTTTCTGCATTTGTTAAAGCCGTCTGCAAAGTTGACCAGGTTGCGGCTGTGTAGTCATTCTTCTTGAGCCCCTTAGCTGTTGCGATGACCTTTTCAAGAGCTGCTGTGTCCACAGCTTCTGCCTCATCCTTCTTATCATCCTTTGTCTCTTCTTCTGTTTCAGCAGGTGTTGCTGCTTTCAGTGCATCAATAGAAGACTGGAGACTTGCTGATGCTGCATCCACTGCTTCCTGTGACTCTTTTGCTTCAAGGGCTGCCTTTGCTGATGTCAGGGATGTCTGCATTGCTTTCCAGCTCTCTGCTGTGTAGTCTGCTTCTTTCAGTCCTTCTGCCTTGGCAATGGTTGCTTTAAGGGCTTCTGTGTTGACTTCTGCCGGAGCAGGAGCTTCTTTTGTTGTATAAGTGAAACTCTGTGGTAAGTAACCAGTTGCACTTACTGTAATTTCAAATGTATCACCTTCTGCAAATGGTGCTGCATCTGTCTTAATAGAACCATCTTTATTAATAATCACTGTTGCACCACGACCTGATGCTTTGTAATCTGTACCATTGACATTAACACTTGTAATATTATTGATGTAATCAGCAAATTCTTCATCTGTCGCATCTGCGGTCTTAACAAGTACCTTCTTATCCGCATCATATGCAGCCGGCATTGCTTCTGTATAAAGTTCAAATTCTGTTGTAATATCTGCATACTTGCCTTTCTTATCAGAAATTGTTAATGTGTATTTACCTTTCTTTGCATTGTTAAATGTTAATACACCATTCTGAACACTTACACCGTCAAGGCCATCTACTTTGTATTCAGCAGCATAATCATCCGGCAGACCGGTTACAGTAACTTCTGTCTTGCCTGCTGTAATTGCCGCATTGGCTACTTCAAGGTCATGTGTGAATTTAACCGGTACATAAATATCTGCCAGCGGAATATTGTACATACCTTTATCTGTATAATAGGTGACAGAAGTAATTGTCTGACCCATCATTGCTTTATAATGATCAGATGAAGTCGGGCAGCCATGAACAGCTTCTGTAAAGCCTGTTGCCCAAGCCAGTTCTTCCATTCTCCAAATGTTTTCAAGATGACGCAGACCATAGCTGCTGCCTTCTTTTGTATTGAGCACAACACCATTGATGTTTGTCACACCAAGCTCTGTCAGTTTATCGCGAAGGCCATCAATATCTAACTGATAATCGCCGTAACTTGTCTCTGTTGACAGTTCTGCGCTTAAGCCTTCCAGTGTTGTCACATTGCCGACTGTCTTACCGAATGTCAGATTGCCATCTTTATCAACAGAGACTTCCTTGTAGTAAGATGGAACTTCTGTCAGATTATAATATGCATAATCTGCATTCTGGAACAGAGCATCCTTGCCTTTGTAAGTTGTTGTACTTGTCTGTCCTCTGTTTGTAACTGTAATGTCAACAGAATCGTCATCTGTTACCTGTGTATATTTGGACATATCCATATCATCCGTTACTTTAACAGGGAATGTGATACCGTCAATCTGACTGCCGTCAGCATTTGTATGGTAAGAACCGCCTGCCAGAGATGCTGTTCTTGTCTTATTCAGTGTTGCTGATGTAAATACATCTACATCCACATCATTCTGAACTTCTGCCTTGTAGAACGCAGAATATGGAATGTTCATCAGCACATACTGAGATTTCAGGCTGGCAATCGCATTATTCAAATGTTCTGCTGCTTCATTCACCATTTCCTGAGTATGCTTTCTCTCAAGCTCTGTTTCTGCCTCTTCTAATTCGCTTTCTACATTACTCCAGCTCTTTGCGGTGTAAAGTTCCTTATTCAGACCTTTTGCTTTTTCAATTGCAGCTTCCAATTCACTTGTATCTGTCACAGGATTCGCTTTGGCAATATTCTCTTCTGTTGCCTGGAACTGGTAGGTCACATCTTCGTATCCAAGGGCAGTCACTGTAATTGTCCAGTAGCCTGTACCATCTGTACCTGCAGGCAATGTGCATCTGAGAGAATCTGTCAGGCCAAGCTGAATACCCATTGATTTATGCATCCAGTTATCAGCTGCAAACTTTGTACCATAAGTTGCCAAGGCATTCTTATATGTACTGTCTGAACCATAATATGTCCACTTCACAGCCTGCATATTTGCGGCAAGATCGCCATAGTCTCCTTTCATATCTACACGAAGGAACTCACCATATTTTCCTTCTCCTTCCTGAACTGTCAAGCCAACATCAGTTGCAGAAGGTGCTGTCTTTAATGCCTGCTCTTTAATACCGGATTCTGTACCTGCGGCTTTCGCAGAGAAGCTGAAGGAGCCATCTGAATTCTTAGTTGCTGTCTTAAGTCCATTTGTTGCAGATGTTACTTCTGCTACCAGACCATTGTAGCTGCTCAGTTTGTTTTCAGAATAACCGCCTGCCAGTGTGCCGCCATTTTCAACTACATCATATTTTGCTTTGAAAGCTTCATAATCATCTTTTGCAACTTTGACCGGCACATATTTAAGACCTGTTACATGATGCTCAGTCATTTTTGTTGTTGTACCATCTGCTTCTGTAATTGTTCCGCGGTTAAATGTAATCTCATTGCCATCTGTCAGCACTGCTTTTGTTGTTTTACCTTCAGATTTCCAGTACGAAATCTTGTATTCCTTACCATTTTCTGCCTCAATCACATCTGTACACTGGAAGCTTCCTCTGTGAAGACCATGATTTGTTGTTGCTCTTGTAACTGTATCAAATGCACCCTTATCATACTCATCACGAAGGTCATAGGCATCGGAAGAAGAAGCATCACCTGCAGCCTGAACGCCTTCGGCTGCCCAGTATTCTGCCCAGCTAAGGCCTGCATAAACATATGTATAAGCATCTTCATATTTATATGTAAAGGTATAATCGTTCTCATAGCCTGTTGCTTTGACAACAATTTCAAATTCCTGGCCATCCTTGGCATTTGCAAACGGCTTTGCAGTTGCATCAATAGTGCCATCTTCTTTGATAATTTTCACAGCACCTTTGCCGGAAGCCGCATAAGATGTCCCATCTACAGATACAGATTCAATACTCTTGACATAAGCAGCTAAATCATCTGCACTGTAACCGTCTGCAGGTACAAGTGCTTTCTGATCGCGTTCATATATAATTGGTGTAACTTCTGTTGTTAATGTGAAATCAGCAGAAATGTCCGCATATTTGCCGCTCTTATCTGTTACCTTTAATGTGTATTTGCCAACCTTTGCATCAGCTACTGTATAAGTCAGCACGCCATTTTCTACCTTAACATTTTCAAGACCTTCGACACTGTATTCAGCCTCATAATCCGATGGAAGCTTGTTCAATGTTATTTTTGTTTCACCGCTGGATGCTTTTGCATCAGCAACTTCTACACTGCCGTCAAATTTTACAGGAACATATACACTCATAGGTATCTCATAGATACCTGCATTTGTGTAATAGGTTACTTTACTGATTGTCTGTCCCATCATTGGAACATAATCCTTATACTGAAGCTGGTTGCCGTGCGCTGTTGTCACAAAACCTGTGCTCCATGCCAGCTTAGATATTTTCCAGATATTCTCTACATGACGAAGACCATAGCTATCGCCTTCCTTTGTTCCTACAACAACACCATACACTGTTGTAATATCATCTGGCAAACCTGAAAGATTCATCTGATAATCACCGTAGTTTGATGAAGTTCTGAAATCCGCAGTCACATTACTCAGTGTCTGTACTTCCGCGCCTTCTGCTTTACCAAAGCTTAAAGAACCATCTTCATTAACAGTCGCTTTCTTATAATATGAAGGCACCTCGCTCAACATATAATAAGAGTAGCTTGGGCTTTCAAATAACGCATCTTTGCCTTCATAAGTTGTTGTTGTCTCCTTGCCTTTCATTGATACGGTAATATCAACTTTACTGCTGTCTGTCACCTGAGTCAGCTTGTCAAGAGCAGACGCATCCTCAAGCTTAACAGGATAAACAATGCCCGTAATATCTGAACCATCACTGCTCACATGATAAGAACCTGCAGCAAGGCTGGATCTTGTCTTATTTAATGTTGCTGATGTGACAGCATCGGCATAGTCAACACCTTCTGCTGCGTAGAATTTGTCATAAGGAATATTCATTAATACATAAACTTCCTTTGCTACTGCATTCTTTTCAAGAGCCTCAATAGCCTTTGTCAGTTTTGCCTCTGCTGCATCCACCTTTTCCTGGCTTTCCTTTGCTTCAAGTGCCGACTTTGCTTCTGTCAAGGCAGCCTGCATTGTCGTCCAGCTATCTGCAGTATAATCTACTTCTTTCAGTGCATCTGCCTTCGCAATAGCTGCCGCAAGTTTTTCAGTGTTGACTTTTGCAAGGGCATCAATTGCTGCTGTCAAATTGCCTGCTGCTGTGTCTACTGCCTTCTGGCTTTCCTTTGCTGTAAGAGCTGCATCCGCTGCTGTCAAAGCCATCTGTAAAGCATTCCAGCTATCTTCTGTATAATCTGCTGCTGTCAGCCCTTTTGCCTTTGCAATGGCTGCTTCAAGGTTAGCTGTGTTGACTTCTACTGTCGCTGATGGCGCATCATTAATTGCAGAAACAAGTGCTGATTTAACTGTCCTTGAAGTACAAGTTGCCCCAGATACAATATCCCATGCATTAACAGTATCTTCTGTAGCTGCTTTGCCAACCAAAGAGCTATATCCAGCAGAATCTCCCCAGCCATCCCTTGCATCATTCATATATGACTGGTTCTTTCTATCCACGTTGCCAACTGGAGTTACCGTAATATCTGAGAACTTTCCATCTTTAACCGTGAGAGATACCTGAACATCATATGCTTTGAATTCCCCATCCTCATCAGGTTCAATCTTTACTGTCTTCGTATACGTATTATCCGCTGCAATAGTCTCTCCAGTCACCGCAAATGCAGTTGTCGGGCACACGCCGGCTGTCATCGCTGCAATCATCAGACCGGCCAATGTCTTATTAATTAATTCATTCTTTTTCATATCGTCCTCCTTGTAAGTATGAAATTTGAATTATGCATTTAGTGTAAAATCCAACTCAAATCGAGCCATTTATTAAAAATCAGCGTTAGCACACGCTAATCATTAATCCTTTTTATGGAGCTGTATGCCAATGGCACCCCAGCTCCTGTTCTTTGATCAAATAACTCATTCTCCGGCAATTTTTCTTTCGCCAATACTTAAATTCCCAGCCAGATAAACAGGCCAAGCAAAATCAATGCCCTGATTAAAGTCAATACCACTTCATTGCCTTTGATACCCGGCAGTCCGCAATGGATATTCATCCGTGGACAGGTGTCAATACATTTCTGGCACTGGAAACAGTCACCGCTGACATCCAGCGAACCGGCCTCCGGCAGACCGATGTCTGACGGACATTGTTTTGTACAGGCACTGCAGCCTTTGATACACTGTTCCCGTTCTCTCTTAAGGGTGAAGAACGGCAGCATCGGCAGTAATGAGAATACTGCACCCATCGGACACAGGAATCGACAGAAAAATCTTTCCTGAAGGGCCATGCCCACCATAATCAGTACCAGCAGGACAATTCCCAGCAGATAGCCGCCTAACTTAAAGTTAAAGGCATGCAGCATAGAGAAAACATCCCATGGACTGTACCCCTGTGTCTGGCTGTACACACCTTTGAAGCAAAGGAGTACAATCACAGCCAACACAACGTATTTCACCTTTGAGAGTTTTGAAGTTACTGTTTCCGGCAGTTTCACCGGCTTTTTCTTGATTTTTTTGCAAATCCACACATAGACAAAGTGAACTGCATCCCCAAAACTTCCGAATGCACAGGCAAATCCACAGAAGAAACGCCCGAATACAATGGTATACAGACACAGGACAATCAGTACCGACACAAAAGAGGTCAGACTGATTTTTTCTCCTGCACCCAACTGTGTGAAAATATATTTGACGCCTGCAAAAGCGGCTGTATAAGCTGAGGGCAGAAACAGGAAATATAAAAGTTGTATGATTGCCCGAAGCCAGCCGTGCATCTGCTTGCGCTGCTTTTTTGTAAGATGATGTATATCGATTTTGCTCATTTATTTTGCCGCCTCTTCCAATGCCTGCGCAACTGCATTTTTAATCCCGGTGGAGCTGAATGTTGCTCCGCTGATCGTATCTACATCTGCGCTCTGTGCATCAATGATTGTCGGGATAATATCCTCCGCCATGGAAAGATAAGCGCCATCCTCCTTTTCTGCTGATACAATACTGATATCTGTAATGGAACCGCCCTCAACAGTGACTTCCACCTGAATGACTCCGCCAAATCCCTGTGCCTCGCCTTTCCAGATGCCATCTTCATAACTGCCGCCTGCCGCATCCTCCTGGGACTGCATGACAGACTGCTTATATAAATTGGCACTTTCCAGGTCTGCTGTCAGTTTCGCAATCTGATCATCCTTATCCCGCAGTGTCAATACAGTGTTATAGCCGATTAACAATGCAACGATAAGTACCAGATTCACCGCTCGAACCGAAAATGTCTTCATCTCTATTTACCTTCCTCTGCCAGTTTTTTTGCTTCATCCAGTGCTTTCTGGCAGCCTTCGATAATCGCATTGGAGGAACAGGTTGCTCTTGCAACTGCATCAATGCCTTCCGGCATACCCTTTTCTGTAATCTGTGTCACCACACCCACAGACTTTGAAGTGCCTTGGGCTGCTCTCGTAATATAACGGTCGTTACTGCTGTCACCGTTGCCACTGATATCAGAAATATCTGTAATCTTATCATTTTCAATTCGCACCGTCATGGTCAAATCGTAAGCATCGAAATCTCCATCTGCATCCGGCTCACAGATAACAGAAACGGTATAGGTGCCATCTGCATAAGTTCTGTTTGCCGGTTTCTCTGTCTCGCTTTCTCCCGGTGTCCGCTTTGCAGCCTCTAATGCCTTCTGGCATCCCTCGATAATGGTATTGGATGAACAGGTTGCTCTTGTCACCGTATCAACGGCATCAAGGCCGCCTTTTTCTGTAATCTGCGTTACAACCCCCGGCAGTTTTGAAGTACCTTCTGCTGCACGTTTGATATAGCTTTCATTGGATTGATCGCCATCACCGACAATGTCTGTGACTGCTGTAATTTTGTCATCTTTGATATGAACGGTCATGGACAGATTGTAAGCTTCAAAATCCTGATTTTCATCCGGTTCACACACAACAGAGACGGTATAGGCACCATCAATATAAACGCTGTCCTTATTGTCTGTCTCTGTTTCACTTTCCGTCTCAGTTTCAGTTTCTGTCTCTGTCTCCGTTTCCGATTCTGCCGGTTTACCGCTGTTACCGTTTTCAGCTGCTTTGAAAGCTTCCCTCAAGGCTTCAACAATACCGTTGGAGCTGTACGTTGCTCCAGACACAGTGTCAATACCTGACAAATCTGTTGACTGGTTTTTCAGAACTTCGTTAATGATACTCTTGGCTCTGTTAAAGAAAGCAGCATCATCTTCACATTCTGTCACCAGTATGGCTTTGATGGTCTTATCCTGGATCACAACTGCCAGCTGAATATCTCCGGCATATCCTTCACCTGTGCCATAATAGATACCCTCTTCGTAAGGTACTTTTCCTTCGACAATTGTCGAATTATTGTTGCTGTTGTTATTATCATTATTATTATTGTCATCATTGCTGTCATCGGCATCATTTGAAGAGCCATTAACTACTGCCTGTTTCAGTGCCGCACGCACCGCATCAATAATACCTCTGGAACTGTAAGTAGCACCTGAAACCGCATCCACATTGGTACTCTGGGAACTGATGATATTCGGAATCAATCCCTGGGCCTGACTCATAAAACTACTGTCATCATTATGGCTGACCACGCTGATATTGCTGATTTTCCCATCAGCAATCACCACCTCAACCTGTACTTCGCCATTAAATCCGGTACCGCTGCCGTAGTAGATGCCGTCTCTCCATGTCTGATTTGAATCATCCACCGTTTCGATGGATGGTGAACTCTGACTACTGCTGCTTGCCGTCGTAGCCGGTGTGCTTGTATCCTGCTCTCCGGTCAGGGCATTCTTTACAGCACTGATGATACCGTTGGAGCTGTAAGTTGCTCCGGACACCACGTCCACATCCAGTGTCTGTCCGGCAATAATTTTGTCAATGACACCCTTGGCTCTGTTAAAGAAAGCCTCATCATCCTGGGTGCTGAGAATATTGATTGCAATAATACTCTTGTCTTTAATTTCTACAGAAACAGAAACTGTACCCGCAAAACCGGTGCCGCTGCCCTTGTAAAAACCATCTGCCAAATCGAAGTTTCCCTTCTTGGCCTGCTCAGTTTCTTCTGTTTCCTGCTTTTTCTCTTTTGCATCTGCTTCGTTACTCTGAATGTTTTCCGGCTGCTCTACCTCATAAACCGGCGCTGCATAGCCTTTCAGCGCCGTACCGACGCATCCCACGACAACAATTGTCGCAAGAATCGGCATATAACCGCCAAATCTTTTCCAAAACTTCATCCTGCGTCATCCTCTTCTACTTTTCTACAATTTCAAATTCTCTGTCCGATGTAAAGCTGTCTTTAATGCCCTCTGAGACATAAAGCTTTTCATCATCTGTCAGGAGAATCATATCAAATTCATCACTGTGCGCTCTCCAGTAATCAATGGCTTTGTCCTTTCCCATAACAAACAAAGATGTAGAAAGACCATCTGCCAATGTACCGTCCGCGCTGACAATGGTTACGGAAATTAAGCCGTTATCCGCCGGATATCCTGTTGACGGGTCAATAATATGATGATAAGTCACACCATCTTTTTCAAAATAGCGCTCATAGCCGCCGGATGTAATAATGGCCTTATCCTTCGTCTCAAGAACCCCCAGATATTCATCTTCTGAATCGGGGCTCTGAACCGCTACACGCCACAAGCTGCCATCTGGTTTTGTACCAAATACCTGGGCATTTCCTCCCAGATTTACCAAGCCGCTTGTCACACCCTTCTCCTTGTAAATATCCATAATCCTGGAGGATGTATAACCCTTGGCAATACCACCGAAATCAATCTGGACACCATCCTTTTTGAAGCTGACGGTTGAAGTCTCCTTGTCATAATCAATCAAAGAAGGATCCGCCAGTTCCAGCGTTGCCTTCAATGTGTCTGCATCCGGCACCTGATAATTGCCGTCAGTAAATCCCCAGGCCTTCATCACCGGGTAAATCGCCACATCAAATGCGCCATTGGTGCTTTTATAAAGTTCCAGAGAACGTTCCATCAGTACCGCCCCATCTTCTGATAACTGTCCGCCGTTATTCGCATTAATCTGTCCAATCTCGCTGTCTTTCTTACCTGTGGACAACAGCGCATCCAGTCGGTTAATCTCATCCACCGCTGCATCAACAGCCGCATCACCGTTAGAACCGTAAGCCTTCACTGTCATATAGGTATCCATGGCAAAAACATCTCTGACCGCCTCTGCATCATCAGAAGCATTTTCTGAAGTCAGTTCCGAAGATGTGACAACGTTTTCAGAACTCACCTCAGAAGAGACCTCAGTTTCCATTGAAACATTTCTCCCGGAACAGGCTGTCAAAATAGCAATTGTCGCAGATATCATAATAGTTCTTATTATTTTCTTCATCATAATATCCTTTCATTCAGTTAGGTTCTGCTAACGATTAGTATTTTATCGCGTAAGAAAAAAGCTGTCAATTAAAAAAAGCCGCTAAACATGCGGCTTAAATGATAAATTCTCTTAATAGGATTTAGCAATAAAATTTTCTCAGTTATTTTAAGTTAGTTGATACTAACTTATCATTAACAGTAACGTAAATCATTTTCATTTATTCTCTTTGCCAGCGCTTAACCATGGCGATATTCGAAATTTTCCCCCGCGGCATACAAAAAGCCCCGCGGCCAAAGCCGCAGGGCAAACATAATACATCTGGTATGAAATTATGCGTTTACTTTCTTGATCTGATCGATCATGATAGGGATGATAGTGAACAGGTCACCAACGATACCATAATCAGCAACATCAAAGATAGGTGCATCTGGGTCTTTGTTGATTGCTACGATGCAATCAGAACCAGAGATACCAGCAGCATGCTGGATAGCACCGGAAATACCACAAGCGATGTACAGCTTAGGACCTACAGTCTTACCTGTCTGGCCTACCTGATGTGCACGTGGAATCCAACCTTCATCAACAGCTGCACGGGAAGCACCTACTGTTGCCCCAAGTACATCTGCTAACTCACGGATAACACCAAAGCCTTCTTCTGAACCTACACCACGACCACCGGAAACGATGATTTCAGCTTCTTCAAGGTTAACAGCTTCAGCAACTTCTTCGATTCTCTTGATCAGTTTTGTTCTGATCTGATCAGCAGCTACATGGATATCTTCACGAGTGATTGTACCCTCTCTGCCTTCAACCAGTTCAGGTTTCTTGAATACACCTGGACGAACTGTACCAAGCTGCGGACGGTTGTCTGGGCAAAGAATCATAGCCATCAGGTTACCACCGAATGCCGGACGTGTCCAAACCATGTTGCCAGCTTCTACATCATAGTCAAGACCTGTACAGTCAGCTGTAAGACCTGTATTCAGATCACAAGCCATCTTAGGACCAAGGTCACGGCCGTTGTTGGTAGCACCGATCAGGATTGCTGATGGTTTATGCTTGTCAACAAGTGTCTTCATAGCGATGCTGTATGCATCTGTTGTATAGTTAAAGTATTCGTCGCCTTCAACGAGAATAGCTTCGTCAGCACCGTATTCGATTGCTTTCTTAGCGATATCTTCAACCTTACCGCCGATAACAACTGCAACAAGCTTAGCGCCCATCTTATCTGCAAGTTCACGGCCTGGATTAAGAAGTTCGTAGCCAACTGGCTTTACTTCATTCTCTTCTGTCTCTACAAATACCCAAAGATTCTTATATTCTTCAAAACTCATGCCCATATCCTCCTTACAGTACTTTGGCGTCTACAAGCAAATCAACAAGCTTAACTGCTGATACTTCAACTTCGCCTTCATTAACCATTACACAGTTCTTATTCTTCACTGGTGTAAATGTCTTTCTAACCTTTGTAGGAGAACCCTTAAGACCACAACGTGTCAGATCGATATTCGGAATATCTTCTGATGTGATAACTGTGATTTCTTTCTTGCGGGCTGCCATCTTACTCTTGATCGTAGGATATCTTGGCTCAAATTCAGTCTTAACAACTGTTACGATTGCTGGTTTCTGAACAGAAATCATATCATAACCTTTGTCGCTTTCTCTCTTAACGATGATATCATCGCCTTCTACAGAAACTTCTGCTGCATATGTAACCTGTGCAAGACCCATATGTGCTGCAATTTCAGGACCAACCTGACCTGTATCACCATCGATAGCCTGTTTACCAGCAAGGATGAGGTCAAATTTGCCTTCTTTCTCTTCGATAGACTGGATAGCTGAAGCTAAGATGTAGCTTGTAGCCAGTGTATCAGAACCGCCGAATTTTCTGTCGCTGCAAAGATATGCTTTGTCGCCGCCAACTGCGAGACACTCTTTTAATGCATCCTTTGCCTGATCTGGACCCATGGATAATAATGTAATCTCTGTGCTTGGATCTGCGTCTTTGATTCTTGCTGCAACTTCAAGTGCGCATGCATCAAATGGATTGACAATACTTGGTACACCTGCACGAATCAGTGTATTCGTTACTGGATCGATCTTAATCTCTGCAGTATCAGGTACCTGTTTTACACATACTAAGATTCTCAAAATAAATACCTCCTTATTTCAGTAAGCTTCTTAATCACACATATTCATACCAGATTAAATATGTAATGAATCTCTCAGAAACGCCACTACATACATCCTACACGTTTTAGAATGTTTTGTCAAGATTTTGACCAACTTTTCAACGTTCCAAAAAGTAAGTTTTTTATTCCTAAAATTCATTAATTCCGCTATTTTATTGAAATTCGTCGAATTATTTTGTGAAAAAGGCACAGTTGACTTTTCATAATAAATTCAAAATCAGTCAAAATTGCACATAGTATACAATAGTTTGTACTTATATTAATTACCATGCGAAATATTTTTTATTGCTTGCACGCAATCGGACGTTCGAATATTTGTGACAACTCAGTTATTTTTTTGTCGGACCAATTTTTTTTAGGTTCAAAAGCTGCAGTACCCCAAATAAGTGCAGTACGGACGTGAACTACCCATTGTCTAAAGCCAATGGGCTTCCTGCTTCACAGACCTCGTGAC
>OLQK01001061.1_pt1 | contig 20677 bp, 13 predicted proteins | sample 1672501 | NCBI WGS metagenome assembly OLQK01 (sample SAMEA3136693, study PRJEB25190) | human gut metagenome | biome: human gut; feature: human-associated habitat; material: faeces | place: Austria | collected 2013
CCCGCGCCCCGCGCCCCGCGCCCCGCGCCCCGCGCGCGGGTAGTTGGGGAAGGCTCCTTGCGCGTTCGGGGTCGCCATCGTCTTTAAGCACCGCCCCCTGATGTATACTGCGGTTATTCAAATTTTGTTTGAATAGTCGGCGGAAGGCGAGGGCGTTATGGGGCGGGCGATGGATCAGGTGTTGCTGCAGGAAGCGGTCGAGTTGGCGCGCAAGCTTTGGCACGCGTACATCATCGAGCCTTCGGACGAAAGCGTTCAATTCATCGTGGACACCATGGATCCGCAGAATCTCTCGCTCATCGGCACAGGAAAGCACGAGCTCTATGTCAACCTCGAGGCGTTCTTCGCGGGACTCGAGCGCGATCAGGAAGAAGCTCAGGACATCACCTTCGAGATCCTCGACGAGTACTACGAGCCGCGCGCCATCGGCGAGGACACCTGCATCGTGTTCGGCACGTTGTGGGCGCGTGAGCGACCCGACCGTCCGAAACCGTTGCTCGTGGAAATGGACACGCGTTTCACGCTGGTATTCCGTCGCGAGGGCGACCGGTGGCTGCTGGTGCATCTGCATCATTCCACGCCCAATGTCGATCAACGGCGCGAAGAGTACTATCCGAAAACGGCTACCGAGCAGGCGAACGCCGCTTTGGAGTATTCCAAGGCTATGGAGCGCCGCGCCGAGCTTGATTCTATGACCGAGCTGTTGAACCATGCCGCGTTCGAGAAATATGTGGCAGCGGCGCTTGTCGAAGGCGGCGAGGGCAGCGCTTTCTTCATGATCGACCTCGACAACTTCAAAACGGTGAACGACACGTTGGGCCATCCTGAAGGCGACCGGGTCATCCAAGAGTTCGCCGACGTGCTGTTGCGCGTCTTCCCGCGCGATGCGCTGGTCGGGCGCATGGGAGGCGACGAGTTCGCCGTGTTCTCTACCTGCCCGCTTTCGGTAGAGGAAGCCCAATGCAAAGCGTGCGAGCTTATCGAGGCATGGGGATCGCATTCTGCTTCGCGTGCCGTAGAGCTGGGATGTTCGGTGGGCATCGTGCGCGTTGTGCGAGGCGAGACGTTCTTCGACCTCTATCGCGCCGCCGATTGCGCTCTGTACGCCAGCAAGGACAACGGAAAAGGCTGCTACAGCTGGTGATCGCCGTCGGCGCTGGGTCGCATGATAGCCGGTGCCGAACCGCCCTGCGCGCTGGTTCGTCTTGTCGTTCTGGCCAGAAATCGTAAGGCCGATATCGGAGCATCATCGCCCCAAAAACACGCTTCACGCGTTGAGGCGTGTTTTTGGGGCGATGATGCTTCCCGGGGAACTTGCGGGTTTGCAATCGCACGCCCTTCGCCTAGAATGGACGCATGGAATTCGCGAACGACAACGACATCCTCTCCTTCCCAGCCGTGGTTTCGGCGGGTCGATGGCTTTAGCTTCAAGACTCGCGCCCGCGGGCTTGAAGCATCCTCATATCCGGTAGAAGACCATCGTCCCAGAAGGGGATCATCATGCAGCTTACCAACGACCAGTTCGCCCTCATCAAGCAGCAGTTCGCCACGCTGAAGGAGCGCTCGGCGTTTTACGCCGCCAAGTTCGAGGGCATCGACCTCTCCGATGTGCAAACCCAGGAGGACTTCGAGAAGCTTCCGTTCTCCGAGAAGGACGACCTGCGCAACGCCTATCCGCTGGGCTTGCAGGCCGTGCCCGACGAGGAGATCGTGCGCATCCACAGCTCCAGCGGCACCACGGGCACGCCGGTCATCATCCCCTACACGCAGCAGGACGTCACCGACTGGGCCATCCAGTTCGCACGCTGCTACGAGACGGCGGGCATCACGAACCGCGACCGCATCCATATCACCCCCGGCTACGGCCTGTGGACGGCGGGCATCGGCTTCCAGCTGGGCGCCGAGCGCCTGGGCGCCATGACTATCCCCATGGGGCCGGGCAATACCGAGAAGCAGCTGCGCATGATGCAGGACCTCAAATCCACCGTGCTGTGCGCCACCAGCTCCTACGCGCTGCTGCTGGCCGAGGAGATCGCCGAGCGCGGCATCCGCGACCGCATCTGCCTGCGCAAGGGCGTCATCGGCAGCGAGCGGTGGGGCGACAAGATGCGCCAGCGCATCGCCGGCGAGCTGGGCGTGGAGATCTACGACATCTACGGCCTGACCGAGGTGTACGGCCCTGGCATCGGCATATCGTGCGACGAGCATCACGGCATGCACATTTGGGACGATTACGTGTACGTGGAAGTGGTCGATCCCGACACCGGTGCGCCCGTGCCCGACGGCGAGGTGGGCGAGCTCGTGCTGACCACGCTGCGCAAGCAGGGCGCCCCGCTCATCCGCTACCGCACGCACGACCTCACGCGCATCATCCCGGGCGACTGCAAGTGCGGCTTCGGCCATCGCCACCCGCGCATCGACACGCTGACCGGCCGCACCGACGACATGTTCAAGGTGAAGGGCTGCAACATCTTCCCCGCCCAGGTGGAGGAAGTCATCGCCGCCACCGACGGCACGTCCAGCGAGTACCAGGTGATGATCGAGAACATCAGCGGCAAGGATGTGCTCACCGTGCTGTTCGAAACCCCGCTGCAAGACGAGGCGAAGGCGCGCGCCGAGGAGGAGCTGGCCCTCATCTTCAAGGCGAAGTGCGGCTGCACCCCCGATGCCAAGGGCGTCCCCATGGGCGAGCTGCCCCGCAGCGAGAAGAAAACGAAGCGCATCTTCGACAGCCGGTACTAAGAAAAAGCGCTCAGCCAATGCGATTGACGTTGGCTGAGCGCGTTCAGCGTGGGCGCTCTACTTTACCGCCCTATATCGCTGGTTTCTGCTCGTAGGTTTGCCGGGTATGGTCATTTCGATCAAGCCGGAATCTAACGAGGGCTTCAAGTAGAGATCTCGAAAGTTCTTGCGGTCGGCCAAGCCTATCTTGCCCATGAGCTCAACAAGGCTCATCTCGCTTTCTCCGAGGGCTTCCAATACGGCCTTAACTTGGGGGGTATCTTGAGGGGTATCTTGAGGGGTATCTTGGGGGGCGTCGAGGTTCATGTTCCAAAGAACCACCTTGAAGAACCTGCCGTCATCGACGAATCTCGGCATGAACCGTTCCTCGTAGTTCGGAGCGAGTGCGGTGCGCTCCCGTATGAGCTTGAGGCCGCTCCCTTTGCGCTCCATGAAGCGCATCCTTTGGAACAGGTCGGCTATCACGGGGTTTCTTCGAACGCTCTCGATGGCTCCAAGGTCGGCATCTTCGTGTAGCATTCCGTCTACTTTGCCGCCGGGCGACGTGATTTCCAGACGATCGTCGAAAACGTATACCGTGACTTCAGCGCCTCCTATTTCGTACCGTCGGTGGATCAATGCATTGACGAGCGCCTCTTCGACTGCGCGCATGACGTAGCTCGGCGTCTCGATGCGGTCGTCGTCGGTTTTTGTCCATGCAACGCGGTTGTGCCGATCAACGAAGTCCATAGCCTCGCGCAGCAGCTTTACGAGACAGCCGGAATACTCGTGATCGTCGAGAACCTCGCCGTCGACCTTTGCCTTGTCGAGCCCATTCCAGCGTGTGCAGAATACGCGGTTCTGGCGCAGTATGGGCTGGTCGGCGAGGAGAACTCCTGCATTGGTAAGGAGGCCGTCGGACTTGGCGAGGCCGAATGAAACGAAGTCGGTGTCGGCCAAGCGATCCCCCGTACGTTCGAAGTACGAAGCCCTCAAAGTCTCGAAACTGTAATCGTCTTTGCGAAATGCGGTTTCGATCTCGTCGAAATGGGTATGTGATCCCCGCATGGACAAGCTCCTGAGCTGGACGGAGGAGGCGGGCAGCGATTGGTTTCCGGATCGTACGTATACGATTTGGGAACCGTCGCCCACATAGACGTAGGGGCAGTCGTCGCCTGGCCCTACGCGCAAGAGCACGATACGACAGTCATCCTCCTCCACGGCTTCCAGGCGAAATGGTGGGGTAGGATCGATCCTAGCGTTAATCAGTTCGCTCGCTTTCTCGGCAACATGCTGGGGGTCGTCGAGTCCCACAAGATGGCCTTTGTCGTCTATTCCAAAAGCGAGCATACCGCCGGTTCCATTGGCGAATGCGCAAACTGACTTGAGCCAGCTTTTCGGCTTCGTCTCTTCGAGAGTGACCTTGTAATCGATACTGGTCGTTTCTGCTATGAATTTGCCAAAGATGCCGTCCTTCTGCAATGCTCCTCGCCCTCCTTTTCGAGATGCCGGTACGATTATCGCTGGACGGTATCGAGTGGCAATAAATGTTTTTGCAGTTGGTTGCAAGCCCAAGGCCATTCGATCCGCTCCTGTTCGAGGCGGATGGCGCCGAAGCCTTGATTTGCATCGCCGGCCAGCAGCCTGGCAAGCGCGGCTTGTTCGCTTTCTTTCAGATAGCTAAGCGTTCCCGTGTTTGGTTTTGGCTCCTCTACGCACAGATCGTAGTGCCGATCCAGCGTCGCCTCATCCATCATAACCGAGTTGACATGGTCAAAATAACAACGGAACTGGTTGAGGATGGCGAACCCATTGCTGTCCAGGTCGCCCCAATAGAGAATCGGGGTGGATGCAAACCACGACACTTCTCGGAAATCCTTTACCGCATAACCGCTTCCATGAATGGCGAAAGCTCCTTCTATCGAAGGCATGGCCAGCACGTTTACCAGATTCTCGCATACGATAACGACATCTGGCCGATGCGTGCAACGATCTAACTGCGCAGCCGATACGGAAACTTCCGTCAAACCGCCCAATGCCAGTCGAACGTCGAGCGCGCGCATCCGGAACTGGGTAGATTGCTTGCAAAAACATGGATTGCGTCCGATCATGGCTCGATGAAGCGGATCGACAACAGCGCGGTGGCGCTCCATCCATTTCGTGTCAATGCCCCGGATCGGCAGTTGGCGAATGTAGGGGGTTGCATCGGGGTGTCCGACGAGCCAGTCGAGAACGCCCAGAACTATGGACCAATCGCGCTCCTCAAGCTCGCAACACTTCCCAACGCTCGATTGAACCGCAGCAACCAGCACATCGGCCTGCGCATCCGGGCACATCTCGGACCATCGATTCGACCATCGATCGGCCAACTGCTTCGAGCGTAGGACAAGCGTGTTCCATTGCTCGGAACGGTTCGCGCAACGCGCTATTGCGTCGGGGTCTTCCAAAACGAGCCGAACGGGAACCGTCTGCGGTCCTGCGCTTCCCCACTCGCGTTTTTCCCAAAGAATCGCGTCAGTCCAGGGACACGCACGCCACGACTGCGCCCATGCTCGAGCGGCACCGGGATTGTTCAAGACGCGACGCTCAGTAGGAGGGTGCAAAGAGATGGAGCAGCGCACCGGCTCGCCATCTGCGCACTGTCCGATCTCCTGTCGAAACAGGAGGGCCGCCCAAGAGCGGGAGTCCCTATCGAAGCGCCTCGCTGCCTTTTGACTGGCTTCGGGCACTGATACCATGCAGGGAGGGCTATCGGCCATCGACGACCTCCATCCACCTGTCATCAGCTTCGAATACGACGGAAGACAACCGCGAATGCCTATCGTCGGAGCATGTGACCATAACCATGGCTCCGATATGATCTTCCGCCGTCTGCAGGAGCTTGCCCGGCGTTGCCAGAACCATATGGAAGCCGAATGCCTCGAATATCCCCAAGGCTTCCTCTGCGAAATGCCGATCGGATTTGTCGAAAGCCTCATCGAGGATGATCGTGCCGTACGACGGCACGGGCTGGTCTTCGTCGGAAAGCTGATAGCGCAATGCTGCCGCAAGGCAGAAAAAGACGAGCTTCTGCTTTTGACCGCCCGAAAGGCCTCCGTCGTTGCTGTGGACGTTCACCACGGCACCGTCGCCCGCAACCTCCTTGGCGATGAACTTCATATGGTCGGGCGTATTCAAACACGCCATGCGCCATGTTTGGTCGGATCGGTCGTTCGATCCCAGCCTTTTCATGATGGCTGCCGTCCGCGCGTAACGACGCTCGGCCGCCTCGAGGTCGTCTTCCTCCCATGATCCCCGGGTGATCTCTTTCAGGTCTGCAAGGAATTCGTTCACGCGGAGACTCCGATGCTCCTTCACTTCGATCTGCAAATGGATGCCGGAACTAAATTCTGACAGGAGTAGCGATCGGTTGACCGGCACGAGACGGTCGCGCACCTCGCGAAACGCGTTGCGGATTTCCGACGAGATTGCGGTTATCTGATCTTGGCTGAAGCTGTTCAGCACATCGAGGAATTTGCGCTCGTATTGGGGCAGCCCGCTTGCTCTTATCTGGCGGTAACGGCCGATGTAGGCGTCTCTGTCCTCGAAACTCGCGCTCAAGTCGGCAGCTAGGAGTTTCCAGGTCGACTTGTATTGTTGCAGTACCAACTCGGTTCGCCTTCGCGCATCTTGTTGGGCTCGCGCTGCTTTAGCCACGCGAGCATCCAATATCCTTTGGACATCGTTCGACGTTTGGTATACGAGGGACGTGTCCGAATCGAATCGGTCGTTCGCCGACGAAAACAAATCGATGAACTGGGCCCTCGTTTCGTCGTCCATCGCGATGCCAGAAGGGTTTCGCTTGTTTATGCGTCTCTCGACCTCGGCGATGTCCGAACGCGTGTCCTGTATTCGCTCCTCGTTTGTCTGCTGGTTGACGAGCGCCTTTTGAACGGCCTTGTTCGCCTCGTCAAGACGCCCCTGCGCAGTTGCGCGCCTGGATTCGGCCTCTCTGAACGCATCGCTTTGAGCGAGTTCGTCGTAGAATGCTTGCGCGCGTTCGAGATCGAAAGCTGCCTGCGCGTTGTCGTAATCTTCCCAATGCTTGTCTCGCAGGCTTCTCTCGGTGCGGCATAGGGCTTGGCATTCCTGCTCTTTGGCGGTGATCTCGGCCGTCGCATTGGTTGCGACGGCGAGGCTTTCGGAGCACAGGCGCAATTCCTGTTCCAAGCGCTCGATTTTCCGGTCGTTCGTGCTGCCGAGGACCCAGCGGCTTCGATCGGTTATCTTGCGTCGGTCGTCCTTGACATGGTGTTCCCCGGCTTTCGTTTGGCCTCCCCGCGTGAGTGCGCGATCATGACGCTCCATATCTGCAGGGGAATCGACGCACACGTAGTCGAAGCGATCGCGCAGGAGCTTGTTCGCCCATCGAGAGAGAGACTCGTGGCTCGGCACCTGCACGACGGTAACTTTTCTCACAAGCGACTGCGGGTGGAGCGGCCGGTCTGGGACGGATACGTCGTCGGGCACCGCGTCGTACTCGAATCGTTCTCCGAGGTGAATGCTCTCGAGATACTCGTTGATCGACGCTGCGTGACGCTTTTCCACAAGCATCGTGCGCGCTCGACCGCCCAGGACTCGCTCGATGGCGGGCTGCCACGAGTCCTCTTCAGGCTTCACATCGATAAGTTCCCCCATAAAGGGCAGATCCTCCGTCGAAACTCCCAGGTGCCGGGCAATGCTCAGCCTGATATCGTGCAACCGGGAGGAGATGTTGCTCCTTTGGCCCCTGAGAAAACGGAGCTCCCCGGCGATCTCGGCATGCCGCTTCTTCTGCTCGCTTACTTCTCCGAAACGCGCTATCTTTTCATCTTCGTGGCCGTCCAGCCATGCGCGCGCAGTGTCCGCGCATGCTGCGAGCGTTCGCTTCAAAGCCTCGAATTCCTCTCGCGTGGAGGGCAAGGGGGATTCGATGGCCATCTCGAGATCCTTCTCGAGCGAATCGCGGTTGCCTTCGATATGGAGCAGCTGGCGCTCTCGGTCGGAAACCTGCATGAGAGCGGCTTCGAGCGCTATGCCGCCCTGCTCGTTTAGCACGGCCTCGGCTGCTTCGAGCTTCTGCTTTGCGAAAGCTTGCTCGCTCTCGGCTTCTTTGACCGCTGTGGTCAGTGCGTCGGCATCGTGCAGCTGCCTTTCGAGGCGCCGTTTGAGCAGCGTAATCGAGGTATCGTCGGCAAACGACGCGAGTTTGTCGAGAAGTTGCCGGTTCTGGTCTTCTGTTATCTTCGCCTCAACGTATGCCTCTTCGTGACGCAGGAGCGGTTCCAGGCATTCCGTCTGCCGACGTTGGTCGACCACGCCGTCGTGGGCTTCTTCCAGCTCCTTGAATTGGGCGACCGCCGCAGTGGCCAAGGCGTGCGTACGCGGCGTGTCCAGCATGTACTTGCGGAACAGATCATCGAGCGATCCGATGTTTTTGGCGGCTTGCGTCTTGTGCAGGAGGGTGAGTGTTTTCGGGCTGCTGATGTGCAAAATATTGCATAGGTATCCTTCGAACGCCGCATGGTCTCTCCATGCCCGTCCCGTCTCTTTGTGATCCTTGTTGAATTGAGCCATGTCCGCTTCGTTCAAGCCGTAAGGCTCGAATTCGCTGAGCGCATGGTCTCCGCGGACGACTGCGAAGAATTTCTTCAGTCCTTCGGGGTTGACCGTGTTGGCCTTTTGGAAGAAGATGCCCAGCACGTTGATCGCCTCGTGACGACGCGCTTCCGAAGGGGAGCACTGCTCGATGTCGAAACCGTCCTCGTATCGAAGCATGACGCCGCTCCATACCGCGGCTTTCGGACGAAGATAGGTGTGCACGACCTCGCCCTCTTCGTCGGCGCTGTGCCCGCACGCGCCGCGCACGTAGTTGGAAATCGAACGGCCCTTATCTCGCTGGCCGCCGTTGCTGGCCGCTGCATTTAGGCTCAACTGGGTCGGGGGCGTCAGTACTGCCGCCACAGCATCGAGGACGGTCGACTTGCCAGAACCCGAAGGGCCGGTGATAAGCAGTCCGCGCCTGTCGACGGGAAGGCTCTGAAAACCGTTGAACGTCCCCCAATTCGCCATGTCCACCCGAGCAAGACGCCATTGTCCTGGGTACGGCACGCTTCCAGCGGTGTTAACGGTCGTCGTCATGGGGCTCTCCTTGGTTCGGAACGGCTTGCTGCGCTCGTTTGAGCATGAGCTCGAATTCCTCGCTGACTGCCGCCGCTTCTTCGGTTCCGAATATCAACTTGAGGACCGGAGATATTTCGAAACGGTCTTCGATGTCGCTCTTCAACAGTATGCGAGCTTCCACGAGCCTGTTCCACGATGCTTTCAGCTTGCTTTGGTAGCTCGACTGATCTTGACTTTCCAAGCGTCGATACTGAGCCAATTGCTCGAAAAGCTCGCTTTGCCCGATGAATACTCGGTTGGTGCCGCCCATCTGCAGCTCTTTGCGCAACGTGAGCACCATGATGGTGTCGAGCAGAGTCATCACGTTGCTTCGCGTTGCCTTCAGCACCGTTCTCTCGCCTGTCGAGGCGTTACGCGCGAAAGCGATTCCGGTCTCTGCGTCCACGTAGAGTTCAAGAAGCATGTCGGCAAGGTGCGAGGACAGATCCTGCTGGTTGTTCAAGACGGCCGACCATAGCGGGTCGCTTTCGTCGATGTACGGTCCCTTGATCAGCTGCAGCAACGCGCATCGCGCATCATAGGGAAGCTTTCCCGTGTCCTGTGGCCACAAGTGCCTCTCGTCAAGAGGCCGATCCTCGTCGCACCTCTCCACGGTGTCAGGCGAAGGATTCCAGAAGTCGTCCATCAGCGCACCTCTTTCACGAACAGGAATGTGTCGACGCGGGCTTGAAGGTGTCTCCCGCTTTTCGACTGCCAGCGAATGATTTCCGATTCATTGGTCCTGATGCCCTGATCGGAGGCGAGCACCATGAGCCCTGCGATGCTTGCGATACCTTGAGTCGCGGGATACTTATCCAGGATCTCGCCGATCGAGGGATGCTTTGAATTGGAGGCGTCGCGCTCCGCGAAGAACGCATTCACGTTGCCGACCAGCTCGTCGTAATCGATTTCAACCTCGCGTACCTGCTCGTACAGCTCGGCCAACGTGAGCCTGCCGTTCTCTTCGAACGCGCTCGCGGGAATGGGCTGTGCGCTTGCGTCGGCAGGGTTGTACAGCTCCAATCGGGAGATGGGCGCGATCATGGTTTTGGTGAGCTCGAGCTCGATCGGAAGAGCGAAGGTGCAGCTATACGATTCCGTGAGCACGCTTGCCATGCCGAGGGTCTGGTCGAGAAATCTTCGCAGCACGCGGTCTTGCTGAAAACTCTGGCTCTGCACAAGCTTCCTCAAACCGCGCGACAACCCTGTTTTGGTCTCGTTCACGTCGCGCGCTTGATCGAGCAGTGTTTGCACGAATCTTCTGAGGAATCGGCGCTCTTCCGCTTCGAGCATGCACGCGAAATCGGTGTCGAGGATGGAGTCGATGTCGTCTTGAAGTTTCTCGAGCGCCTCTGAGTCGCGCAAAAGCGCATAGAAGCCCCCGAACGACTGGCCAGGAGGAGACTGCGTGATATGGTCGATGCCGGCGAACACGCCTTCGAGCGTGTCTTGATAGCCTTCTTCATAGCCGATAAGTTTGATGTACAGGTTTTTCGCGATCTCCTCGAACTCGGCGCTGACGCTGACGAAGTCGCGCGGTATCTCCTGAGCGAGATTGAGGATGTCGCGCGCTTGCTCCAATGCCTGATCGGGATCCATCGTGTCCAAGGTGCCTTGATCGAGTTCCGCAAGCTGGTCTTCTATACGCTGCTTCTCGGCCAGGAGGACTTTGCGGCGCCGGTCGATGTCGCAGTCGGTTGCGAGCGACAATTCCGCTATCTGGTCGAGGATCATGTTCAGCCTCGATTTCGTCGCTGCCCTATGGGGCTTCGCCAACCCTTTGGCGAAGCTGATGGCTGCCAAAGCGCCTGCGGAAAGCTCGTAGGTCTCCTGGCGCGAATCCGCGAGCGGCTTGCGCACAAGGTATCCGTCGCGTCTCCACTGCTCGCAATAGTCCCGCGCCGAGCGCTTTGGCCCTATCTCGGGAACCCGCTCGCGTAGCACTTCGAGATCCGCATCGACAAGGCTGACTAGATCGGCAACGGTTCTTTTGCCGGTCTCTTTCCCCAAATTCTCGTCGAGTATGGAGAGGATGATAGGCGCGTTTTGTGCATGAAGAAGCTTCCAGGCAACGTTGTCCTGCTGTAGAGATATGAAAGCAAGCGTGCTGGATACGACTGCCATGCAACCTGCCTAACGTCGATGCCGGTTTTGAAATGCTCGTAAATGCGATCTTTCGACGCATACTCAGTATATGGCAAATAAAAATCCGAGTTGGGGCCTTTCTGGGACAGGGAAAAAATAGTAGTGTGATATAGAGGGCGTTATTATGAAACCAACTATTATTCGACTTTTCTCACCATGACAGTCGAAGCATCGCCTTCCTTTTCCATGTTCACTGATGTCTGTGCGACCCATTTCAGAATTCTCTTTTGAGTTCTGTCTTTTCGTGAACCCGTGAGATACGTGTGAAAATGGGCTCGGCGAATATGAGGAGTTATCGCACGGCCGCTGCCTGCGTTTTTGTTCGCGTGTCGATGCGCCTCGATAGAGGGCCCGATTTTTCCCCCAACGAGAAACGTTCGCGGCTCGTCCAGTGGCTCTTGATCGTTGTTGAAAGTGGAACTGCGATCAAGATCGTTCGTGTCCTTTCTCCGTGCGATTTCCTTCTCTACTATATCCGGCTCTTTTGAAGCGATATAGAGAAGCAGGCTAAGAATCGTATGAAGATCCTCGTCGACGAACACTTTGATCATCTTGCTCTTGCCGCCATTCGCTTGCAGATATGTTTCAACTACATATGCGGATAAATCTTTTATCGTCGAAAATCTTAAGGGGATAACGACGGGGATCGTGTAGCCGTTGCTTCCGATTATCGTAATTATGAAATGTTTTTCTACTCGGTGAGGTTGGTCTGATCGAGGCATCCACGCGTAATCCAGGAAAAACCCAACCGCATGTTTGAGCTTGCCGTCTGCATTCGAGAGCCGGAAGCCAAGATGTTCGGCAGATATAAAGAAGCAGGAGAACGGGAGGTGTTCAAGATGCTCCGAAAGATCAACGTCTGGATCGATGTCGGAACGCTGAAGTTCTTCAACGAGTGAAGAGTTGAACTCGAGTACCACGGGGGATCTCTTCCAATCGCAGCAAAGATTTGCTAAATCTATTGGAGGTATGCAGTCCCATGCTCCTCCTGGGCGTTGCAGGGTTTTGCTCGAAAGCAAAATGCGCTGGATCGCGCGTTCTTGTATTGCCAGGAACTGGACCTTGTTGATATCGTCGATATCCTGGTCGCATATCGCGAACATGTCGTTCTTGCCCATGCGCCATAAAGGCTTGGATAGCGTGGTGGCTATCTCGTCAAAAAACCCCGGCCATTTTTTACTAATATATGATTCGATATTTGAAACGGATGCGCGTGCCGTTTCAACAGAATTTCGGATGGTCATTAGAAACCCTTTCGTTTCGTTCCCGCGGTGTCAAGGTGCGCACCGCAGTGCCCGATCACAATTCGTTCGGTTTTCTCGTCTATTGCAAAGTGGACGCGCAGGGTCTCTCCTCTTTTCCCGCTCCTTCCTTTTACGTGCGGGGTGATGTCGATAATGCGTCCTTCGTATGTCCGTCGGCGGGCGCGTACATAGGCAGGGACGTCGTTGGTCGCTTTAGACTCTCTTAGCGAAAGGTCGTACCCCGTCATTCTCTTGTATGTGTCGGTGATCGACCCATCTTTTTCAGGATTATCCGAAAAGCAGAGGGGGTGTAGAACTGTTGCAAGGCCCAATAGGATCTGCCAGGTTTCATTTGCGCTTCCCGAAGCATGTGCCTGGGCGGATCGCACAGCTTCCGGAAGAGCGATGATTTTTTTCGGGAAGGCTTCGGTGGCAAGTTGAAGTGCATCTGCAACAGAAGAAGGAAGGCTCACCATTTTTTCCAAGGGATATGCATCGTTTGAGGTGGGTTCCTTCCGTTGGAGCTGCTCTGTCAAAGATTTCACGCGCCACTGCAATTGCTCGCTTTCATGAGCGATATCCCAAACACTATCAAGCTCTTGTTTAAGGGACGCAATTTTCTTCTCTTTGGAATCAATGTCTTTTTCTAGCAACGACGTGTATTCGCTCATATCGTCGATTTCTTGGTCCTTTTGCTCGATCGTCACCATAGACTCATCGAGGAGTTGGCTCATCTGAGCGATTTCTTCGATGCTCGCATTCTTCTCGCGTTGAGTGCGGGCAAGTTCATCTAATGCCTTGCTGTATTGAGCTTGCAGCTTGCTTCGCTCGGCGTTTCGCTCTTCTTTCCCTTGCCCTTCCCTGTATCTGCTTGCGAGCTCGTCACGCCTTGCTTTGTCGATTGCGTTCTGAATATCTTGACAGCACGCGACGACTTTGTCTGACTGGGAAAATGCGCGAACGGAACCAGCGATGACATCGCTGGCGACACTCTCGCATATAGATCCCGAAAACCGAGAGATCCATTCGGATGAAAAGCGATAATGCCGCTTTGCATCACGAGGGTCGTCCATATTGAGACCTGGGAAATATACCTGAATGGAATGACGAAGCGGTCGGTAGGCGTAATTCCGTGAACCGCGGTCGAAAAAGGTTCCTTCAAGAACCTTGTCTAGTTCTTTGTTGCTCTTGTCCAAAGCGACTACGAAGGCGATGCCCGTCAGTTTTCTGGCAAGTTCATCAGGATTGACGGGGTACGCGCCGTCGTCGTCTGATGTGACGGCCACAAGCGGCACGTTTCTGATTGGCTTTGTGAGATCGTTGTAAAACTGATTGAAAGTATAAGGTTGTCCGTAAAAGCACTTGTCAATGAAGAGGGCGTTTCCGTCAAGGGGATCCTCGCCCGATATGCACGCTATCCCCTCGGTGTCGAGCAGTTTTCTGATGCAAATAGGAACATTGCGCGGAGGGGTTTTAACATCGGATCGCATATAGGTTGGATCGATGCTGTAAGACACCTGCACGGTTACGCTGTATACGCCTACGCTCGATTCTGTTATCCCGACGCAGGTGTGCCAGGTGCGCCACCAGCTTTCCGAGTCTTGCTCGCTGTAGTCCATAGCCCAGTGCTTTGGTATGCGATCCCCTTCCATGATTCTTGTTGTCAACGAGGAAGAAGGAGCGTCGATATCCATCGTCCCCTGTGCGAAGCTTTTCGAGAGGCGGACGGATCTTAGCGGCATGAAATCGTCGGAAGGATTTGAGACCCACGGCTCTAATGACTTCTGTATTTCTCCAAGAATGACACTGCTCGATATTTTTGTTGATGTTGTGCCTTTGCGGGATCCCCATGTTTCGAGCGAGCTAGCCATTGCACCACGAAGTGTCAATGCTGAATAGGCGCTCAATCTCATACCCTGATTCCACTTCAAAGCGGTGGAGATATCGAAGTCTATCTGTCTGGCTGGAGACGGTGTACGGTTGCCTCTCTGCCGTCGTTCTTTCTCGACTATCCAGTTTTGAAAGACATCTACGATGACGGGCCAAATTTCAAATTTGGCGTTGTCCGGATAGGCTTCAAATGTTGTCGCGTAGAACAAGGTTGTGTTATTGCGTCGCGTTATCATAAGGGAGCCTTCCGATCTGCCTGAGGCCTATCTTGAGCGATGTATCGTAGAACTGTTAATCGCGTTTTAATAAGAATATTACGCTATAAATCATATTTGAACCATAACATCGCATGCTCGCTTTCTTTGCTTTGCGTGGCGGTGGGTATGGTCCGGAGAAGCGTAAAAACAAAGCAATCCCTTGTGAATTAGAGTCCATGTGGTTCGTATTGCGATGGGTCTCGCGCGAACGCGAGGCGCGAGGACGAACCTCCCACCTCGACGCTTCCTACGCCCGGTCTTCTTTTCCGTCACATCCCATGCTCCACTATGGTAGAGTATGCGCATGCATTCCGCGAAGGGACATACCGCCGTCGAACAGCGCTGGCAGCTTCAGCTCGCCGTCGCGGCTGTGTGCCGCTCCCTCGCTCCGCGTCCCGCGGACTCGCTTGTAACGGTATTCGCTGCGCAGCCGGCTTCGCCCCACGCGTCCGATGTCGCCGCGACGACCGGCGCAATCGACGCGGTCAGCGCTGTCGCCCATCGTGCGGCCGATGCCTCTGACGCGCCCCTGGCCGGTCGAACCGCCTACCGTGCCGTTTCCTATTATTCCTATCGATACCTCTAGCACATGGGTTTGCCCGTGGTGCTTCGTCGGCGTCGTGCCGACGGGCGTTGCGTTCCGGCAAAGTCATGTGCGCCACCGCGCGGGCCTTTCCCGACGCGATGTTCCACGTGAAACAATTCATCGCATTGCAGTGCGACAAAGGAACAAATGTTTCACGTGAAACATCCGGTCGCGGAACACGAAGCAAAACGGGGCTCGCTTTCTTGGGGAAGAGCGCCCGCCGACGGGCGGCGCGCATGAATCGATAGGAAGACTCATGATCGAAAAGATATGCATGGTGCTTATTTTCGTCGGCGTGGCGGTGGGCGTCGGCATCTACTGCCGACGACACACCGGAAGCGTCGACGGGTTCATCCTGGGCGGCCGCAACGTGGGGCCGTGGTTGAGCGCGTTCGCGTTCGGCACCAGCTACTTCTCCGCCGTCATCTTCGTGGGCTACGCCGGTCAGTTCGGTTGGAAATACGGCGTGGCCGCCACGTGGATCGGCATCGGCAACGCCATCCTGGGAAGCTTGCTGGCCTGGTGGGTGCTGGGCCCGCGCACGCGCGAGATGACGCACCGCCTGGGCGCGTCCACGATGCCCGAGTTCTTCGGCGCGCGGTTCCAGTCGAAGGGTTTGCGCATCGCGGCCGCGGCCATCATCTTCGTGTTCCTCATCCCGTACACGGCCAGCGTGTACAACGGCCTGTCGCGCCTGTTCGGCATGGCGTTCGGCCTGCCCTACGAGGTGTGCGTCATCGGTATGGCGGTTATCACCTGCGTGTACGTGGTGCTGGGCGGCTACATGGCCACGGTGATGAACGACTTCATCCAGGGCATCGTCATGCTGCTGGGCATCGTTGCCGTCATCGTGGCGGTGCTGGTGAACAACGGCGGCTTCACCGAGGCCCTCACCACGCTGTCGCTTATTCCCGCCGAGGGCAGCGAGATGGCCGGGCCGTTCGTCAGCTTCTTCGGGCCGAACCTGCCCGATCTCATCGGCGTCATCGTGCTGACCAGCCTGGGCACGTGGGGTCTGCCCCAGATGGTGCAGAAGTTCTACGCCATCAAAAGCGGTCCCGCCATCAAGCAGGGCGCCATCATCTCCACGGTGTTCGCCATGGTAGTGGCCGGCGGCAGCTACTTCCTGGGAGGGTTCGGCCGCCTGTACGGCGATCAGGTGGAGATGACCGCCGCAGGCACGCCGGTGTACGACTCTATCATGCCCACCATGCTGTCCACGCTGCCCGACCTGCTCATCGGCATCGTGATCGTGCTGGTGCTGAGCGCGTCCATGTCCACGCTGTCATCGCTGGTGCTGACGTCGTCGTCCACGCTGACGCTCGATCTGCTGAAAGACAACGTGGTGAAGAACATGAGCGAGAAAAAACAGCTGGTGTACATGCGCGTGCTGATCGTGGTGTTCATCGTGATCTCGGCGGTGATCGCGCTGGTGCAGTACAACTCGTCCATCACGTTCATCGCACAGCTGATGAGCATCTCGTGGGGCGCGCTGGCCGGTTCGTTCTTGGGGCCCTTCTTCTGGGGGCTGTACTCGCGTCGCGTGTCGCGTCCGGCTGTGTGGGCCAGCTTCATCGTGGGCGTGGGTCTGACCACGGGCAACATGATCGCCGGGTTCGTGGGCACGGCATTCATCGCGTCGCCCATCAACTGCGGCGCCATCGCGATGGTGCTGTCGCTGATCATCGTGCCGGTGGTCAGCTTGTTCACGAAGCGCGTTGAGTTCGAGGTCGACCCGCCGCACGTCGAGGGAGCCATCGACCGCGAATACGAGCAGGAGCTGGAAGCGGAGTAGTTCTGAGCCGAAGCTTCGAAACCTCTGTCGTCTCAAAGTCTGCGGGACGGCAGAGGGCGCTTCGCTCCAAGAACACGCTTCAGCGAACGAGACGTGTTCTTGGAGCGAAGCTTGCATCTCGGAAGCCGTTTGCCGCCGATGTCTCGCATGAAGCACCGGCTTGCTTCGCGAGCGTATCGCGCGAAGCGCTGGTCACGACCGCCCGTTTGGCACATTGCGCCCGAAGAGGCTCCTTATCAAGGGTCGCGCTGTTCCGTCTGACGGTCTTCCGTGCAGCCCGTCGCGCCCCGGATGGCGAAAACCCATCGAATTCGGAAGCTATCGCGCGCGTCGCGCTTGTTCGGCGCGAGGTTTCGCGCAAGGTATCCTCTGCGACCAGGCATTATGCGGGAGGGGTTTTCGCCGCGCGGCTACGCCGCGGGCGAAATTTCCGAATTCGATGGGTTTTCGCCATCCGGGGGAGCCTTCGACTGCGCGGATAACTCGGTGCGCAACGCTGCCGAGGGCGATGCGTCGAACCGGCCGGTTCGAACGGGTGTTTCACATGAAACACCCGTTCGTCTTGGGTGGTGGCACCGCGCTCCGTCTACGGCTCGCATCAGCGCGCCGCGCGATGGCTTGTGTGCTGTTGGGGGTTAGGGAGGATTCCTATTCGACTCGCGACTCGGAACTTCCAGCCCCTGAGTACTCTGCGCTCGTTCCGTCCCTGCGTTCTCGCGCCTCGCGGGAGCGAAGGGGGCGGTGGCTTGCGTTCCGCGGTATACTGTCAGCCAGTATCGGCTTTCGTGAAAGCGCGCGCATGATCTTCCAGCTTGCTCTCATATACTTTCCCGCGTTGGTGTTCGGGTTTCTGTTCGTCAAGAACTACCGCAAGGAGCCGCGGCAGTTTCGCAACGCGCTGTACTTCCTGCTGCTGTGCCTGCTCGCGCTATACGGGCTGTCCATCCAGTTCGAGCTGCCGTGGCTGGTGCTCATCGGCTTGGCGGCCATTCCGTTCGGCACGGTGGCGCTGGTGGTGTTCCTGCTGGCGAACACGTTCGTGGTGGTGAAGCGCGAAGGCCTGTCGCTGTCGCATCTGCTGCCGGGCCTACTGGCGCTTTGCGTCGTGATGGCGTGCGTGGGCGGCCCGGTGCTGCTGTTCGTCCAGGCGCCGCCCATCGTGCTGGCGTTGGCGCTGCTGGTGCTGATGGAGGGCTCGTACGTGGCGTTCACGTTCGCGGCCCTGCTGCTGTATTCGTGGTTGTACCGCCGTCTGCCTAAGCGCCGCGATTACGATTACATCGTCGTGCACGGCGCCGGCCTGTCGGGCACGAAGCCCACGCCCCTGCTGGCCGCGCGCCTGGACAAGGCCGTCGAGCTATGGGAGGCCGACCACCGCCGCGCCGTCATCATCGCGTCGGGCGGCCAAGGAGCCGACGAGGCGGTATCGGAGGCCGAGGCCATGCGCACGTACCTCGTCGAGGAGCGCGGCGTGCCCGCCGATGCCGTCATCGAGGAGGACCGCTCCACCACCACGATGGAGAACCTGCGCAACTCCAAAGCCATCATGGACGCGCGGTCGGGCGCGGGCGCGTACCGCGCCGCGGTGGTGACCAGCGATTACCACGTGTTCCGTACGGCCGAGTACGCGCACAAGATCGGGCTGGCCGCCGACGGCGTGGGCAGCAGGACCGCGCGCTACTTCTGGCCCACCGCGTTCATCCGCGAATACGTGGCCGTCAGCAACGCCCACCGCTGGCCGTTCGTGGTCATCTTCGTGTTCTGGCTCCCTTTCGCCGCCATCGCGCTGTTCCAGCTGTAACGCGCTTCGCGCCCGCGCCCGACGTCGCACGGCCTAACGCGTCGCGCTCGCACCTGCGTCTGACACGCGTGGCTCCTCGCATTCGCGCTTGCACTTGCGCCCGACGTCGCGCGGCTCGCGTTCGCGCTCGCACCCGCGCCCGACACGCGCGGCTCCTTGCGTTCGTGCTCGCGTGCTTCGTCGATCGAAAACATCGGCGTTTTCGCCCCCTCGGGCGCGCTTGTCCTTGTATACTTAGGAAACTGGTGCCGAGCGGCGGCGATTCGGCCTGCGTCCTCAAGCATCGCGTTGGGAGAAGCGCGGCGAGGGTGAAGGCGGAACCACGTGCATGCCGTTCGGCGAATAGCACGACGAAGGGGATCATATGGAAGGATTCGACCTCATCAGCACGGGGGTATGGTCAATCATACCGCCGATTCTTGCGCTGGGTTTGGCGCTGATCACGAAGGAGGTGTATTCCTCTCTGGCCATCGGCGTGTTCGTGGGCATGGTGATCTACCAGTTCTCGCTCAACGGCGTGGGCGTCGAGCCGCTGGTGGATTCGTTCACCATGGTGCCGCAGATGATGGCCGAGCAGATAGCCGGCAACGGGGCGCTGCTGCTGTTCCTTGCGTTATTGGGCGCGCTCGTGGTGGTCATCGCGGCCGCCGGCGGATCGCGCGCGTACGCCGAGTGGGTGTCTACGCACATCAAGAACGCGAAGATGGCGCAGATTCTCACTGCGGTGCTGGGCATCATCATCTTCGTGGACGACTACTTCAACTGCCTCACGGTGGGCGCGGTCATGCGCCCCGTCACCGATCGATTCAACATCAGCCACGAGAAGCTGGCATGGATCATCGACTCCACCGCGGCGCCTATCTGCATCATCGCGCCGGTGTCGTCGTGGGCCGTGGCCGTAGGCGGCTACCTGGGCGAAGGCGGTTTCACAACGTTCGTCCAGTCCATCCCGTACAACTTCTATGCGCTGCTCACCATCGTGTTCGTCTTCTTCATGTGCGCTACCAAGAAGGACTTCGGCCCCATGCGCGTTGCCGAGGCCGAGGTGCAGAAGCCGGCCGACCAGCAGCATCGCATTCCGTCGAAGGACAGCGCTCTCGAGTCGATGTCGACGGTGGGCATTTCCGATCCGAACGCGGCCGACGCGCTGCCGGCGAAGCTGGATACCATCGTAGCCGAGGAAGACGAGCTGGACGAGGCTGCGAAGGTGGCCGTCGAAGAGTTCAAGGGCATGGCCATCTCGGACAAGGGACGCGTGTTCGACCTGATCATTCCCATCATCGTGCTCATCATCTTCTCGATTCTGGGCATGCTGTACGCGGGCGGCTTCTTCCAGGGCGTCGACTTCGCCACGGCTGTGGGCGAGAATCCGGTGTTCGGCCTGTGCATCGGCGTGTGCGTGGCGCTGGTGGTGACGGCGGCCATGTTCCTGCCGCGCAAGCTGATGACGCTGTCGGGGTACATGGACGGCGTGGCCGAGGGCGTGCGCTCCATGGTGGGCGCCATCATGATCCTCGTGCTGGCATGGAGCCTAGGCGGCACGTGCCGCTACCTGCTGGGTACGGGCGAGTTCGTCAGCGGCTTCCTGAACAGCATCGGCGTGGGGCTGGCTCTGCTGCCGGTGGTCATCTTCGTGGTGGCGGCGTTCATCGGCTTCGCCATGGGCACGTCATGGGGAACCATCGCGCTGATCCTGCCCATCGTGATCGGCGTGTTTCCGGCGCAAGATCCGCTGTTCCTCGTGGCCATCGGCGCCACGCTGGGCGGTGCGGTGTACGGCGACCATGTGTCGCCTATTTCGGATACCACTATCCTGTCGTCGGCGGGCGCGCAATGCAACCACCTGCGCCACGTGGCCACGCAGCTGCCGTACGCTTCGGTGGTGGCGGCCGTGTGTCTGGTGGGCTACATCATCGCCGGCTTCACGGGCAACCCGTGGATCGCGCTCGTCGTGGGCGCCGTGCTGATGATCGCGGCTGTGCTGGTGCTGAACCGCTCGAAGTACGGGGCGGTGAAGGCGTAAGCGCGAACGCGGGCAAGCGAGCAAGCGAAGCGCAG
>OLQK01001064.1_pt1 | contig 20639 bp, 19 predicted proteins | sample 1672501 | NCBI WGS metagenome assembly OLQK01 (sample SAMEA3136693, study PRJEB25190) | human gut metagenome | biome: human gut; feature: human-associated habitat; material: faeces | place: Austria | collected 2013
CCTTTTATAGCCATTTTCAGTTGTCAAAGTACAGGTTTAATTTTTCATTTTAGGCAACTCTTAATCTATTTGTACATTTTCTAATGCCTTATAAATTTCCCTCAAGTATTGATTCATCATTTTTCTAAACTGTATTTTGGAGCCAATACTTGCAGGATGAACAGAAAACTTAATTGTATATATAGAGTTTTCCTCTTCCTCAAATCCCTCATTTGGAAGTACAATATAATTTTTGCTTAATTCAAAATATTTTTCTACTGACTGTGGCATAACATTTAATATTTTCTTTAACTTATCAAAATCAGTACATTCAAACCGTATTTGCGCTACGAAAAAATTATCAATGTCATAATCGGCATTAGAAATTATACTATTCCATGCAAAATGTTCCGAAAATTGGTCAATAAATTCGATTTTAGCATTTGTACATTTCAAAATGTGTATAAATGGAAATAATTCCCATCGCTTACAAAGTCTACCAAATTCCGCATTAACAATTTCTTCAGAAATGTCTCTCTCCCTTATTGGATTTGCATATATAAAATTTCTGTCTCCTTCTCTACTACTTCCATACTTAAATACTTCAAGAAACGGTAAATAATAATCTTTATGGTCCATATCAAAATGATCACTTCCAGAATTATATCTGTATGTTAAAATATCGAATTCATATGCAACACCTTCAATTATCTCTTCTTGTTCAAATTGAGTCACCGTATTTCTTAAATCATATTCTTGTTCATTATCTTGAATAGGTATTAGACAATCTAAATATAATCTATAGTTTGTGTTCTTCTCATCAAAATGAGCTGCTCTTAATCGTAAGATCCAGTCTTTCGGTAATTTTTCATTTTTCACTTTACAAATTACCTGCTCCATATCCTTTAAAAAATAATTATAATTTGTTCCCAATCTAGCTGACATATAAAATATATTTCCCATAAAATTTGCATGCCAAAAGTCGGGATCTATCGTACTAATTCGCCATTCAGAATTACTCATAGATTTTGGGAAAAACATATTTGCAAGATTCCAATTATCTGGTTTTAATAATTCACGTTCAATTGATCGAGAATCCCAAAAAACTGTAGTGATTTTTTTATTGTTTTGTATATGTTCAAATCTTTTCACTAAAGCAGATGAAGGATATGTCGAACAAGCTAAAATGTACCCTTGCGCATTATGCTCGTCGCAAACTCCAACAATATCTTCTAAGTCACCAGGACTAACTGCTCTCCCTTTATTTGCATTATGTTTACATTGAACCACCCATCTTTTTTCTACAGATTTAAAATTACTTAATGGTTTTTCAATACATAACAAATCCTTCCCTCCATCTGCACCTTTTCCACTCCAATATACTTCCAATCCTTTATTATAAAGCAACTCTCTAACTAATATCTCGAAATCGTCACCCGATACACCTAATTCTTTAAAATCCAGCATTCATCTTCCACCTTTCGATACAATACTTTTATTTAATATTATAGCATATACTCGATTTCTTTTTTGTTAATTCTAGAAACTATTATGGGACATCATAAAACTTATATTTCTGTCGCTCAGTCTTAAACCTACAATATGAATACAAATTCCATAAATTAACCCTGAAAGAAAAATCTTTTCTATAAGTAAATTGGGTCTTAGGTATATTATTTTTTAACCTCGTCCTCGCTATCTAATCCGATATTGCCCTTGATTCCTTGCACTTTCGCAGACTTCTTAGTTGGAATACTCTTGTCAAAGTCCAATGGTTTATCCACATACACTTTATTGTATATTACAGATTTTCCATATATGTTTCTATAATCTCGTTTTGCTGCTTGAATTATTTTACGAGCAGATTTATAAAATGAAACATTTATATCTACCATGTCCTTAAAATAAGCATATGAAACATTTTTATATACAATTATGCTTACCGGATCCATTGGTAGTGTCATTTTTCCAGCTTCAACTTGTTCCATTTCCGCAACCAATAAAGATTCTGGTATATGGTTTTGCCAATTACGCATTCTGTTAAAATCATTCAAAAGTTCTCGTGTTTCATCTTCTAAAGGATTCAATCTTACATCCGCAATCGGGTGTTTAGAAATGTGCTTGTGAAATTTAAAATACGAAATTGAACTTGTTTGAGCATCTCCTAGCAAATTCAAAAGATACATTATTACACTTGACGTTTTATCTAACAGTTCAACATATACTTCATGCGGTACGACATCTTTTCCCATATATTCTACAAGTAACTTGTTTCCTTCTACATTGTACTTTTTAAGTCTATCCATACAACGCTCACACGAAGAAATTATTCGATTCAAATATACAGCACAATTCTTTTTATTGGTTAATGGAAATTGCTTGTCCTCTTTCTTTCCCATCTTTTAATCCTCATGAAATTCTATTTTTTCTCAAGATTTTCTTAATGGAATCTGCCCCCTTCAGTCTTCTAATCCATTCAAGCCACCTGCAAGGGTGGCTTAACTTCTTCTGATTATTCAGTTCCACCTTCTCTGAAATAATATCATGACCTTAAGATTTTTTTAATGGAGTCTGACCCCTTCAGTACTAATCTCTCTCAAAGATATCTCGTGTATATACTTTTTCTTTGACATCATCCAGACAGCTATCATATCTATTCGCAATAATCGCCTGGCTCTGTTTCTTGAATTCCTTCAAATCATTGACTACCTTGCTTCCGAAAAATGTTGTGCCATCTTCCAGTGTTGGCTCGTAAATGATTACGGTCGCGCTTTTTGCCTTGATGCGTTTCATGACTCCCTGAATGGAGGACTGGCGGAAATTATCGGAATTGGATTTCATGGTCAATCTGTAAACACCAACAATAACTTCCTTCTCTTTGCTTGCATCGTAATCATCATTTTTTCCGTAAGCTCCGGTCATCTCCAGCACATGTTCTGCAATGTAGTCTTTTCTGGTGCGGTTAGACTCAACGATTGCCGTCATCATATTCTGTGGCACATCTTCATAATTAGCCAAAAGCTGTTTTGTATCTTTCGGCAGACAGTACCCACCGTACCCGAAGGATGGGTTATTATAATGACTACCAATACGTGGATCCAGGCATACGCCATCGATAATCTGCTTGGTGTCCAGACCTTTCATCTCAGCATAGTGTCCAGCTCATTGAAGTATGATACACGCAGTGCCAAATATGTATTGGCAAATAACTTTACAGCCTCTGCCTCTGTAAATCCCATAATTAATGTGTCCATATCTTCTTTAATAGCACCTTCCTGTAATAATCCGGCAAATGTGTTCGCTGCTTTTACAAGTCTTGCATTTTTTACATCTGTTCCTACGATGATACGTGACGGATACAGATTGTCGTAAAGTGCTTTTGATTCTCTTAAAAATTCCGGGCTGAAAATGATATTGTCACAGTGATATTTTTCTCTGATGGATGCTGTATATCCAACCGAAATCGTAGACTTAATCACCATCACTGCGTCCGGATTATATTCAATCACCAGTTCGATTACATTTTCCACTGCAGATGTATCAAAGAAATTCTTCTTGGAATCGTAATTGGTCGGTGCTGCAATGACTACAAAATCTGCATCTTTATATGCGACCTTGGCATCTAATGTTGCAGTCAGATTCAAATCCTTCTCTGCCAAATATTTCTCAATATAATCATCCTGAATCGGTGACTTCTTCTGATTATTCAGTTCCACCTTCTCAGGAATAATATCATGCCTTAAGATTTTCTTAATGGGGTCTGACCCCTCCAGTCTACACTGGTTCAAAGAATGTATCTGGATGTCCTGGATCAAATACCTCGTTACAGGTCATTACTGTTACCAAATCTTCTGTCTCTGATAAATTTATAATATTATGCGTCCATCCCGGGATCATATAAATTGCCTCGATCTTATCTCCTGAGACTTCAAATTCTACTGTTTCTCCTGTATTGATGTTACGTTCCTGAATCAGTCCATGTCCATGTACTACAATGAACTGTTCCCATTTGGAGTTATGCCAGTGCTGTCCTTTTGTGATTCCCGGTTTACTGATGTTTATGCTTACCTGTCCACAGTCAACTGTATGTACTAATTCTGTAAATGATCCTCTATCATCACAATTCATCTTCATAGTATATTTGAACTTATCAGTTGGTAAATAGGTTAAGTAAAGGCTGAAAAGTTTCTTTGCAAATGATCCGTCCGGGCATTTTGGCATCATTAAGGAGATCGGCTGTGACTTGAATTCTTCTAATAGGTCTACGATTTCACCTAATGTAGCTTTATGTGTAACCGGTACGCAGCAATAGCGACCGTTCTCATCTAATACTGTCTCCACTCCATCGAATTCGCAATGCTGCTCTTTTCCTTCAAGAAGATCAAACATTCCTTCTACAAGGTCATCAATATACAGCACTTCCAGCTCTGTGCTTCTGTCGTTTACTGTAAATTCTTCGTCATTTGCTACAGCCCAGCAAAATGTTGAGATTGCGGAGTTGTATTTTGGACAGCTGTGTCCCATCAGATTTACAAATCGATAGACATATACCGGTGCTCCTGTTTCTTTTCCATATTCAAAGAACAATTCTTCTCCGGCCTTCTTGCTTCTTCCATATTCACTATTGCCAAACCGTCCTGCAAGTGTTGCCTGAACTGAAGAAGAAAGCATAATTCCTGCCTTATTATTGTGTTTTTTTAATGTATCAAGAAGTTGTGATGCAAATCCAAAATTGCCTTTCATAAAATCTTCTGGATTTTCCGGGCGATTTACACCTGCAAGGTTAAATACGAAATCTGCTTTCGCACAGTATTCATCCAGTTCTGCTTCTGTACTGTCTAAATCATATTCATAAATCTCGTTGATTTCAATATTTCTAGTTCTTTTTTTCCCATCTCTGATGTTCTTCAAATTATTAACAAGTGCAGTTCCAACCATTCCTTTTGCACCGGTAACAAGTATATTCATAATATCACTACCTCCAATTCTAAAAATGACGAGCTCGGTGCAGTTTCAACATAAGCACCTGCCCGTCATTAAATTTATATCTTACTGATCTTTTCTCCAAACCATCTTGTTGACTACATTTACATATCCCTGAATGATACGGACAACTTTCATTGATACTGTTTCATCAACATAATCCGGACAAGGTTTACCAAGCACACCTTTCTGCTTCATCTCAATCGCCATATCTGTAGCATTTAACAGTTCTTTTGTTGTAATACCAGCTAAGATGAAATCTCCAGCTTCCAATGCTTCCGGTCTCTCTGTTGATGTACGGATACATACAGCAGCAATCGGATGTCCGATTGAAAGATAAAATGAGCTTTCTTCCGGCAATGTACCTGAATCAGATACAATTGCTAATGCATTCATCTGAAGCTTATTATAATCATTAAAACCAAGCGGTTCATTAACTCTTACTCTTGGATCAAGCTTGAATCCACTCTTTTCCAGACGATTCTTGGATCTTGGATGACAAGAATAGAGAATCGGCATATCGTACTTCTCTGCAAGCGCATTGATGGCAGTAAAAAGACTTAAAAAATTCTTCTCTGAATCAATATTTTCCTCACGATGCGCAGAAAGCAAAATGTATTTATAGCTTCTACGCAGTTGTGCTCCATAAGCGGCACATGTTTGTGAGCGGCCGCATTGATCACAATCTGCGGATGATATGTCTCAAAGACCTTTTCCAGTGCTTTTCTGTGAGTAATGGAACAGATCTCAATCTGCAGATTCAATTGATTTCCATAGGCGATCTTTAATTCCTGCTGTACATCATAAGCACCATTTTCATAAATATCCAGAATAATGATCTGCTTTGGATGCATCTTTGCAAGCTGACGGCAAAGCTCTGAGCCAATCGAGCCACCGCCTCCAGTAATTAGTACGACTTTATCTCTGTAGTATGCATTTGTCTTTCCATGTGACATTACGATTGGCTTACGGAACAGCAACTCTTCTACATCGAACTCTCTTAGATGTCTCTTGCCTCCTGCCGCATACATGGTCGGATAATCGTAGACTTTTACTTTATATCCTGCATTTTTATAAAATTCATACAGTTTTTTCTTCTTTTCCGCTTTCATAGATGGAATTGCAAAGATAATCTCCTGAATTTCATAATCTGCAAGTTTTTTTACGGTTACATCATCTTCTGTCCATACCGGAATTCCGTGGATTTCTCGACCAATCTTTTCCTTACTGACATCAATAAAGCATCTTGGTACATAAGACGACTGCTCATTGCTGATAAGGTCTTCTGCCAGTCCGACTCCGACGCGTCCGGCACCTATGATTGCAACTTTGATCTTACGGTTTTCTTTCTCATTGCCAGGCTCGATTCCCGAAAAAAAGTATAGAACAGAATTCAGGAATTTTCCCCATTTGCTCTCCTGATTGCCACATTTATATGCATAGCGATATAACATACGGATTGCTAACGCTCCCAGTAAGTTCAGACATGACACAGAAAGCATTCTTGCAAATGTGATCTTTTCTACCGGCAGACATAATTCCATTAACAGATAGATGATGAATGCAATTGCGTCTGTCGAAAGCAATCGGATATAGCACTGGATCCCGCCATATCTCCATACCTGTCCATAGATTTTTCCTGCCATTCTGACAGCGAAAATGCATCCTGCTGAAAGTACTACTTGTTGAAAGATACCACTTGTGGTAAGTTTGTCGTTTCCTTCATAAAGTACAAGCAATAAAACTGCTGCAATCAGATAAACTAACATATCATATACAATTAATATTCTTGGCATATGAAATTGTTTTTTATCCACTTGTTCTTTCAAATCTGTTTTTTTCACATTCATCTTACTCATTCTTAAATTACTACCTTTAAATCCTTTTTACCGCTATCATTTGTTGCATTTTATCTTATCTATCGGTTTTACCTATGATAGTTATTTTCTAATTCATTGTCTCGTTTATGTCATTCATTTCTCAAGTCCAAGAGAAGCTGACGTATAATTTTCATACTTCAGCTCCCCTAAGCCCTAACATTTTCAATTAAGCATTCTTTTTTCTGAATGCTACAACTGCTGCCGCTCCTAAAAGAACGACTGCTGCGCCAGCGAATGGCACTGTGTTTGTGGAATCAACACCTGTTTTTGGTGATGTTCCTGTTGTATTTGTCACTGCCTGTGAAGCATCAACTTTCGCAATAATTGCGATTGGTGACAGATCCTGTAATTCAAAAGTAATCTCTTTATTGTCCAGGTCTACGTTAGATGGTGTGATAACCTCCCATACTTTACGCTCTGTACTAAAGTGAAGTACTTTTACGTCTGTCATTCCTTTTGTAAGTGCAGGTACAGATAATGTTACCTGGTATTTTCCATCTGCAGTTTTGCTTACATCTCCGATCTTTCTAAGATCCATAAATGCTGTTACCAGAGATTTTCCTTCAATCTCTGATGCAATACTGGATTCTGCCTTTGCAAGATCTTCCAGTGTCTTAGTTCCAGCATTGATGTCTTTGATCAGATCTGCTGTTGTCTTGTCAGCTGCTGCGACTGTGTCCAGTTCTTCCTGATCCATAGCATCTACTTCATAATATCCTTTGGAATTTCCGACTACAGCCATTGTTGCTGTCTTACTTGCTGCGGATACACCTACAACCTGCATTGCAAATACTGTTACCAGCATAGCCAGGCTGATCAGTTTCTTCTTCATTGGTCCTTACCTCCTTTTCCTAATTATTGTTCTATAGATACTAGTACGGCTTGTACCAGATATCTACGGTTGTCCATACCTGCATAGCAGGTAGATAGTGTGATGATCTTGTCATCTGCAGTCACACTCGCTGCTGTATCAATATTCGACTTCATATCCCGGATATCGAATACCATATCCAGGTAAGCCTGGTAAATGTCTTTGTTATCAAAGTTAAAGCTTTGTAGCAGATGCCGGTTGTCATACAGGTATGCTGCAAAGATCTGGTAGTGCAAAATCTTGTCCGGCATGTAGATGATGACTTCTTTGTTCTGATCAAAGAAATCCCGGTCCATATATTGATGCAGACCGTCGAACATGGAGCCATTTGCCATGCCATGTCCGTAGATCACGGTGTTCGGATCTTCGAAGGTCTTCGTATTGTAATCCTCGGTAAAGATTGCTCCGGCTTTGTTCTCATCATGTTCCACACTATGGTTCAGATAATAGCTGTTATCTGTCCCGCTCTGTACGATTGGATAGTCGATGACGGTTCCCGGTACTTTAATCCATGCATATATATCTGGATTCATGTTCTGTAATGTCTGGAAGTCGATTGGTATCTCAATGGTACTTTTTTGTGTCTCTTCTGGTTTTTTTGGTTCTTCTGTCACGACTTTTTCTTTTATTTTTTCATATTCCTGCCCTGCATGGGCATCCTGATAATATTGGTAATATGCAATTCCTCCGCAGATCAGTCCGGCTGCTGCCAGTATCCCTGCTACGACGTATCGTTTCTTCATGATTCTATAGCCCCTTACGTCTTATTGCTCATTTGTCTATTTTTTCATCTATTTTATTTCTTGATAGAATGTCTCCATAATCTTCGCATACAGAGCATCGTCGTCTACGTGATATTCATCGTAGGAAAGACCTTGTGTTCCTTCTCCCGGAACAGTCCATTCTGTATAGCCGTCTCCTTCGTCTGCTGTCTGGAACAACTTCATCAGACGGTCTTCGCTGATATTTGTGACGGTATATGGTTTGATCGCCACGAACAGATCTGCTGCAAATTTTGCATTTTGCTCATAGCATTCTTTTGCCCTTTTTGAAAACGCATCTAAGAATGCTTTCTGGCGTTCCATACGATAGATAGCGCTCTGGCTTTCATCTACATCTCTGCTTCTGACAAATATTTCTGTATTTTCTTCCGTCAGTGTTACTTCTGCGCCTTCTGAAAATTCCGGATATTTATACTCCAGACTGTTATTTGGCACAGTCACTGTCAGACCTCCTACGCTTTTTGCAAGCTCTGGAATCCCGTCTAAGTTCATGGCAAGATAACCCTGGATTGGAAGTCCATAGAAGAGATTGGACACCGCTTCCTGTGTAAGTTTGCAGCTCTCGGCGCCTCCGTCTCCATATCCATAGGAGAGGCTGATATGGTCTTTAGATTTTCCAAGGCTTTTTCCTTCTAGGTCAAAGCTTTCCACATCTGTCATCGTATCTCTTGGAATCGAGATCAGCGTCATTTCCTTTGTCTTGCGGTTCAGTGACAACAGGAATAAGGCATCTGCCTGTCCTGCATCGGCTTTTCCGACTCTTGTCTCTGCCGGTGTACGCTTGTCTACCCCAAGTAATAAGTAGTTGCTGAGATTTTGATTGTATTTGTAATTCTTTCCCTGCCAGGTGACAGTGTTGGAATCATCTGCTTCCGCGGTTGCTTTCGCACTTGCCGCTTCTGCTGCTTTCTTTTTTTGGATACCTGCATATCCCAGACCTGCCACTGCAAGTACAGCTGCGCCCGCGATAATAACTGCTGCGAATCTTCCGTGGCGTTTTCCTGATGATTCTCGCCTTTCTAGTTCCCGTCTGTCTGATTCTCGCCTGCCTGATTCTCGTCTGTCTGGTTCTCGTCTGTCTGTTCTTCGCTGTTCTGATTCTCGTCTGTCTGACTGGCGTTGTTCTGATCTTCGCTGTTCTGGTTCTCTGTCCATGTCTGATCTGATTTCTCCTTCTGAATCTCTTCCTGCGCCGCTTTCTTTAACTCACTGCTATTTGCAGCTTCTTTCTTATGATTGAAAAATAAAAGCGAACCTAATATCAGGAATAATACGATACATGCAATCAACAGCAGAGTGTTCTGAACCTTCGGGTTCGTCTTTCTTTTCTTCATACTGTTCTTTACATTCCTTTCCTACGCATTTTCATGATTTTGGCCATAGCCATAACCATACTTACTTCCATAACTGTAATAGGAATAATATTTTTCTTTTCTTGCATCAACCTTATTCAGCACAGCTCCAAGCATATGTGTTCCACTCTTTTCCAACTGCTTGATTGCTTTCTGCGCTGCACGGTATCCTACAAATCCACTCTCGATCAGCAGAATTGCTCCATCACACACCTTGCCAACAATAGCAGCATCCACCACATTTGCCATAGGAGGTGTATCGATCAGGACGTAATCATATCTCTGCTTCAATTCGATCATCAACTTCGCAAATACTTTGCCATTCAGAAGTTCTGATGGATTCGGAGCCATCGGTCCTGCAAAGATCACGTCCATATTTTCATAATTTGTTCCATATAAAATATCGCGCACCGGTGCCTGTCCGCTTAAGTACTGGGACAGTCCCTTCACGTCACTATCCACGAGATATCTCTGCACAAGGACAGATTTTCGGATATCCGCATCCAGAAGCACCGTCTTCTTACCGGCCATCCCCATTTCCTTTGCGAGCTGGAAGACAACATCACTCTTTCCCTCATTCGGGAAACAGCTTGTCACAAGAATCGTCTTAATATCCGCTCCTGCAAACTGGATATTTGTTCTCAGCGTCTTTAACGCCTCCTCGTAAAAGTAATTTGATTTACGAGGATCCGTCAGCTCCACCCGAAGCTTAGGTGCCTTATTATCACGGCGGGACACTGCCGCTTTTGCCTGCGCATTTGTATATGTAGTTCTAGCTTGCTTTTCGTTTTCCTGCATCATTTCTCTTTGACTTCTTCTTTCCTGATCCATTAATATAATCCTTTCTGTCCGGAATTACACTCAGTGTAGATAATCCCAGATATTTTTCTATATCTTCTTCAGACTTAATCGTATCGTCCATGATCGTGCGGATAACAATCACACCTGCGCACAGGATCATACCTGCCAGCACACCCATCACTGCCATCTTCGCCACGCCTGTATTCGATCTGGAAGTCGGAACCTCACCTTTTTCAATGATCTTAGGCGGTGTAACCTCCATCTTGTCTCCGATATACTCAGAAGCAACCTCTGACAGCTTGTCTACGATTTTCTTCGCCTGCTTGGCATCAGAATACTCCACAGACAACTGCAGAATACGCGTATCGTCCTGGTTCGTAACTGTGATCATATTCTTCAGCTGCTTATAGTCCATGTCCAGATCTAACTGATCGATAACATCCGTAAGCACCGGACGGCTTGTGATCAAGATGGAATAGTCCTTGGTAAGCTGTGAGCCCACCTGCAGATCCGCCAGAGAACTAAGCGTCGTCTCCTTGGTCAGTACAAGCATCATGGACGAAGACGTGTACAGCGGCTTCACTAAGAATCCGGCATATGCACACGCAATACAGCCGAACAGCAGTCCCACTCCCAGGATCGCCAGTATCTTCGACTTGAGCACATAAAAGAGCTCCAGTAAGTCAATTTCCATCTCATCATTGTCGTAATTCTTTCCCATTAATCTGATTTCCTTTCTTGGGGGACGGGGTTTTGGGGTTTTGGGGACGGAGGTTTTTTAAAAAAACCCCGTCCCCAATTGGACTTCTACCTGTCCCTCTTTGAATTGTGTGTATTTTTACCCTCCCATTTTTTAGGGTTTCTTTTATTTCTAACCTGTCCCTTTTTGAATTGTAAAAAATTTTGAAACAATTTATGTTTTAGGCTTGTGTGATCCGCGGTCATCTAATATTCTTCTTGCATTGCCTTGTATCAATGCCCATACATAGTCTTCAGACAGATTCTTGTTCAGCCACTTCTCAACGTGTTCTGTCTGTGGACTGCGTTCTCCGCTATTGTGCATATCTGTTCCCAGGTAATGGACCAGACCATCTTTCAGTTGTCGCTTACACCACTGTGCTGTATTATTATTCCATCCTCCATCTATAGAGCTGTAATTCATCTGGATTCTTGCCCCTGTATCAGCCAGCTCTTCCAGTCTGCCTTCTTCTCTTAACACATGATACCTTTCTACATGTGCCAAAATTGGGACATAACCTGCCATCTGCATCTGGCGCACTGCGCTGAATATCTTAGAGTAAGCTGTCCCCGGGAGGAATTCCAATAACACATATCTGCTGTCTGCCAGCGTCAGAAGCTTTCCTTCCTTTAGTAACTGTCTTGTATCTACCGAATACATAATTTCCTGTCCCGGAAATACCGGAAGCCTGACTCCAAGTCGTTGATATGCCTGAATTCTGAACTTCTTACACAATGTTCGAATCTCCTGCACTCGTTCTACGGATGCATTACGGACTGAGCCATGTGGCGTTACGATCATACCTACAAAGTCCTGATTCAATGCCATGCGTAGCATCGCTAATGTCTCTTTCGGATTTGCAGATCCATCATCTATACCAGGTAGTATGTGACAGTGCATATCTATCTTTTTCATCTCTACTCCTGTATATGTATTGTATATAAATTTCACTTATTTTTTACAGCACAAATACCACCTGATACTTTTGACTTGTACACAAGGTGGAAAAATTATCAATCTGCGTTATTACTATTTCATGTACTGCAAAAATAGTATTTAATTAGTCTTATTTCTTGACTACCTTTTATTACTGATTAAGACTACCATGTTTTGACAATATTTGCAATAGACAAAAGCTGTCAATTTCTGTTTGGGGACGGGGTTTTTTTGAAAAAAACCCGTCCCCAAACAGACTTCTTCCTGTCCCTTTTGAATTGTGTGTTTTTTTACTTTTCCTTTTTTATGGGCATTTCCGGATTTTCTAACCTGTCCCTTTTTGGAATTGTGGAATGTTTTTGTACAATTTGTTTTTTTACGCACTTTTAGTCGCTGCCACCCCTTCAAGGGGTGGCTCGGCTCGCTGGGTATAACCCCTTGACACCGAACAGCGTCTCAAGGCGCCTTTTCTTTCTTACAATAGTGCCTGAACAACTCTATTGTAACGGAAAGGTGATTTTTTTTACAACAGGATAAATCCCATACAAAAAAATACGCTTAGATTTCTCCAAGCGTATTTTTAACCCAATTTTATACCAATTACATAACCAACATTTCTTTTTCTACCTCTGCAATTTCTTCATCAGTAGCTTTTAATATTTTTTTTATTTGGTCTTTTGTATATGATTCTGCAAGCATATTTCTGATTACTTTTTTTTCTGTTTCTTCACGAACTTTTTTCGTCGTTTCTTCACGAACTTCCTCGCGCATTTTTTCCATTTCCTTACACATAACTGCCACTCCTTCCTGACTTTCCTTGAAGTAACTCACTCTTTTTGCCAACACAGGATTATTCATGTCCTTTGCACTTGTACACCGGAAATCCTGCATCAATTTCCCCAGCTCGGTTTCATCTGTAATCTGTGAATTCACATATATGATATGTGATTCGTCCTGGAACAATTCTTTGCTTTCCTGAATTGTCCGGTCGATATGGTAGATTGGAAGATTCCCTCCCAATACATCATTCTCTGTAATAAAGATCACATACGTCTCCGGCAGCTTTTCGAATTCCTCTCCTGGCTCCGTGATATTAGCATCCAGCATGCTGCTGTTGTATCTGGCACGCTTTGTTCCAGCACCTTTATCATCTCTTTGAACCTCGATATCATAAATCTTGCCTGTTTCATCGACTGCCAGGATATCTAGCCTTACAGAACGTCCCTGCAAGTTCTTTACCGTGTACTGTACCTGCACACGTAGGACTTTCAGATCCTTACGCTCCAATATGATCTGCAACAGTATCTCAGCACACTCTTTGTCCTCAAATACTTTGGTCATGAAATCGTCATCCAGAAGCCGGAGTCTAGCAAGACGTTCCAGATCTTTTTTATCAAACCGTAATTTTTCAATTTTTTGCTCATTCTTACTCATAACTGATCTTTCTCCTTTCCTAATTAGCTTTCGTTATTTAGGTCCTTCAGATCAGGTACAAAAGCATTCTTTTTTGTTCTTCATATGGCCATCTCCTTTTCTATGCTATATCTATAAGAACAGGGATAGTCTTTCGGAACATCCCTGAAAAGCACTTGCTTCTTGTAGGGATATCCCCTGTTTTCTTTTCTTGTTTTCAAATCCGTTACTCACGGAACTTCACTTAAATATTATACTTACTAATTTACCTTTACATCTTTATTCTATCTCAAAACCGAATATCCGTCAATTTCATTAACACCATACATTTTACATCTCACAGTTCTGGAAAGTTATCCAATATTTCGCAAATTCATCATTGCTTTATAGCATGCGTACATTCTCAAGGCTTCCTTCTTTTTCGCTGCATCGTGTACGATAGGCTCAATTAGGATTTCTTAAATCATAGCATCTGTCACAATCTCCCGGAGATGTTCTTTTTCTGGCTGCCCGGCCAGATAGTCAATGAATTCCTCCGCTTCGGTCATTGCCTCCAGGAATTCCGGAGATTTGTTCTTTTGGAGATATTCCACGAATTCTTCATCTCTTATATCAGCTTTTAATTGATTATAGATAACTTTTCGTCTATACTTTGGAGTGAATACGATGTGATACTTACACATCCATTTTGTGTGAGCTAAATCATAATTCTTATTCGCCATAAAATCACCTTTCCTTTCTTACAATAGTGCCTGAACAACTCTATTGTAACGGAAAGGTGATTTTTTTGTACAACATTTTGTCTCCACCTACAAAGCAGGTGGGGTTGGGTTTCAGGCATCTCCATTTTTCGGAACACAAAAAACTCCAATGCCTTCAACAGGATAAATCCCATACATAGAAAGAAAGGACGTGTGAAAAAACTCTCGTTTTTTCACACGTCCTTGCATCAAGAATAATGCTGGGGCATTCTTGATTCTCTTATTCTCTCGCTTCTGTTTCTTCTTCCAGCAGGTTCTCCATGCTTTTCAGGCTGATGTACAGGGTTGATGTGTTATGAAGTAGTGCTGATACGGTTGGCTGTAGGATTCCGGTGACGCCGAGTATGATGAGGGCGGTGTTGAATCCTACGATGTTGCGGTAATTTTTGTGAATTCGTTTCATTAATTTATTACTGATCAGCTTCAGTGTTACGATCTCGCTCAAGTCGTCGCCGCTCATGGTCACGTCTGCGATCTCGCGGGCGATCTCTGCGCCGTCGCTGATTGCGATTCCGATGTCTGCTGCGGATAGTGCCGGTGAATCGTTGATTCCGTCTCCGATCATGATGACTTTTCGTCCGGCGGCTTTTTCCTGCTCTACGAAGTTTGCCTTGTCTTCCGGCAATATTTCCGAGTAATATACGTCCACGCCTACTCGTTTGGCGATTGCTTTTGCGGTGCGGTCGCTGTCTCCGGTCATCATGACTACTTTGCTGATGCCTGCTGCCTTCAGATTTTTGATGATCTGCGGTGCTTCTTCTCTCAGCGGATCTTCGATGCAGATGACTGCTGCCAGTTTTCCTTCGATTGCCATGTACAAATGTGAGTATTCGGATGGCAGTTCCTGGAATTTTTCTTCCATTCCTTCTGGAATCTGGCTCTCTTCATCTTCGAATACGAAATGATAGCTTCCAACGACGACTTTTTGGTCGTTGATCTTGGAGGAAATGCCGTGTGCCACGATGTACTCTACTTTTGAGTGGAACTCTTCATGGATAAGCCCTTTGTCCTGTGCTGCATTTACAACTGCTTTTGCCATGGAGTGTGGAAAATGTTCTTCCAGGCAGGCGCCGATTCTCAGCAATTCGTCTGGTGTCTTATCGCAGAATGGTACGACATCTACGACTGTCGGCTGTGCTTTTGTCAGTGTTCCTGTCTTGTCAAATACGATGGTGTCTGCTTCTGCCATTGCTTCCAGATATTTTCCGCCTTTGACTGTGACGTTGTAGCTGCTTGCCTCACGGATTGCAGACAATACGGAAATCGGCATGGCCAGTTTCAGTGCGCATGAAAAATCTACCATCAATACAGCCAGTGCTTTTGTTACATTTCTTGTAAGAAGATAGGTAAGACCTGTTCCTGCCAATGTGTATGGAACGAGTTTATCCGCCAAATGTTCTGCCTTGCTTTCCAGTCCGGATTTGAGTTTCTCGGATTCTTCGATCATCGTCACGATCTTCTCAAATTTACTTGATCCATTTGCCTCTCTTACACGTATAGTAAGCTCGCCTTCTTCTACAACCGTTCCGGCATACACTTCTCCATTTTCTATCTTGCGTACTGCCACGGACTCTCCAGTCAAAGACGCCTGGTTGACCATTGCCTCGCCTTCCACAACTGTTCCGTCAAATGGAATTACATTTCCCATGTGGATGCGTATCCGGTCGCCGCTCTTTACAGATGAAAATGGTACTAATACTTCCTGACCGTCGCTGACAAGCCATACTTTGCTGATGTTCAGTGACATGCTTCTTGCCAGGTCACCAACGGATTTCTTGTGTGTCCACTCTTCCAGTATTTCGCCGATTCCAAGCAGGAACATGACGGATCCTGCAGTTGCGATATCTCCGCGGAACATAGATACTCCGATTGCGGTCGCATCCAGTACCGGAACTTCAATCTTGCCTTTTGCCAGTGTACGCACACCCATCCAAAGATATTTCACAGATTTTACTGCTGTGATACATGCTCTGACCGAATATGGCAAAAATATTTTATTTCCATAATGATAGATTACAGTTTCAACTAACTTATCCCAATATTCCTGATTCAGTTCGCGTCCGGAATTCTGTGCATAATTTTCCGGAATGTCAACTTCCTCATAACGGAATGTTTGAAGCAGTTTGATTACTTTCTCTCTGTCGCCTTTGTAACAGATCGTAAAGTCTCCCGTGCGGTTCTGTACTTTTGCAGATGTAATCATATCCTGGGATTCCAGATAATATTGCATCCGGTCTGCCTGCTCAAATGTCATTCTGTACTGTACAGCATGGGCACGGATCCTGCCTTTAATCTCATGCTTGATTACAAATTTCATGTATATTTTCCTTCTTTCCCTACTTTCTTCTTTCCCTGCTTTCTTCCTTCCCTGCTTACCTCGCAGTGATTCGCTTGTTGTGGGTCACTTGCTGTTGATTCTCCTACAGCTTACCTCGCAGTGATTCGCTCGCAGTGGTTCGCTTGCAGTGATTCGCTTGCTGTGGTTCGCTTGCTGTTGATTCGCTTGCTGTGGTTCGCTTGCTGTTGATTCTCTTACAACTTGTCAAGACACCTGCAGTCTTAACCACAGGTGTCCTGATTTTTCCTTACATTTTTATAATTATCACAATAATTTTTATGCTAGTTCTCCTTGAACTACCCTGCTGTCTGACTTTGCTGTCTTACTTACCTGTCTGACTTTGCTGTCTTACTTACCTGTCTGACTTACCTGTCTGACTTTGCTGTCTTATCTGCGTTCTTACTCTGCTGTCTCTTCCGCAAAATCTGTCTCATCAGCTTCTGCTGCTTCCTCTGCTTCTTCGGCCTCTTCTGCTGCTACTGCCTCTGCGTACTCCTGCTCTTCTTTTGCTGCTCTGTCTTCGTTGATCTGCTGTGCTTCTGCATATACGTCCTCTGCATTTTCCTGAATTGTAGCTGCTGTCTTAAGCACACACTCTTTTGCTCTTAAAACTGCTGCTGTACAGTTTGTGTATAATTTTTTAGCATCCTTGCTGGACAGAACTTTGATTCCTGCAGTTCCGAATAATACTCCTGCTGCAAAGATTCCTGTCTTCTTTCCATCTACTTTTTTTAAGCCTTTTAAAATGTTTGACATCTTTTGTCTCCTGCCTTTCTTTCTACTTCTAGGTTCTTATATGATGTTAGTATATGTGATATGTACTTTTTGGTTCAGTACTATATCATCACTTTGAATTCACTAAATTGTAACGCATTTGATTTTTCATTTCCACTTCTTTTTCCTTATTGATAATTATTGCTCACTTGGGCCGGCTTATTGATTTTCGTTCTCATTATAACTGAATTTGAATATCATTACGCACGAATTATCTGTCTTTTTCTTCCTCATCCATATCCATTTCATCTATATACATTCTAAGTCCTACTGTGCTTGTGACCGGCAGGGAAAATATAATTGTTTTTTCTTTGCTGGCAAGTCCTGTCTGCTCCATCATGGCTTTCATGATTGCATTTTTCTGTTTCTTTCTTGTGACGATCAATATGATTTCTTTTTCTGCCGCCAGTGATACGCCAAGAAATTTTTCTGCTGTTTCCATGCCGGTTCCTTTCGCATGGATCACGGTTCCGCCTCCGGCTCCTACACTTCTCGCCACGTCCATCACGGTGTCGATGCACCCCTGATTGGCAATTGCTACTAATAATTCATATTCTGTTTCTTTCAAAGTGGACTCCTCCTCCCGTTCAAATTTCTCGCTCTGTATCAGGAAATGTAATGTTTTTTCTCCGCCGATGCTGCTGAGTGGCACGATAAATGCAATTCCGGTTCCCGGCACGTCGATCTGCATCTTTACAATCATTTCCCGCCTTAGTTTCTTCCACGTTTCTTCTGTTACCACCGATAGAATTACGACCTTTTCTGATTCTTCCAATCCGAAATAGTCCAACATCTCACTATTTGCGGTTCCACGTCCCAATGTTGTAAAGAAAACCATATGCTCATTTTTCTTATAAAATTCTTCAAATTTCTTCTTTCGGTTCCGGTCTGTAATCGTCACCATCATATATAATCTACTCATAAATTATCTCCGAACTTTCTAATTTTCTTAAACATTTTCCATTTTCACTAATATGCGCCTTGTAAAAATCTCTAGCCCTGTTTACAACTCGACTGTTTACAACTCAATGATTTCTTGATTGTCTAGATTTTCTATGCATACTTTTATACTTGTGTAATCTTTTGTTGCCTGTTTTTCTTTCATCTGTTCCTGAATCTGATAGATCAGTCCAAGGATTTGAATTGTTATAAGCGGCGTCATTGCTACCATAGCTACCACTCCAAACGCATCTGTCACAACATTTCCACCTAGCGCCTCGCATGCTCCCATTGAAAATGGCAGTAAAAATGTTGCTGTCATCGGTCCGGATGCTACGCCTCCTGAGTCAAATGCGATTGCTGTGAATATTTTGGGCACGAAAAATGTTAATCCAAGGGCTACTGCGTATCCTGGGAGCAGAAACCACAAAATTGAAATACCGGTAAGCACCCGCACCATTGCCAGTCCCAGAGAGAGTGCGACTCCGATGGACAGACTCATTCCCATTGCTTTTGCGGAAATGGCTCCGGAAGTCAGTTCTTCTACCTGTTCCGTTAATACATATACTGCTGGTTCCGCTTTTACGATAAAGTAACCGATCAGCATACCGATCGGCACGATAATCCATGGATAGGAAAGCCCCGCAATCACTTGACCCAGATAATTACCTGCCGGCATAAATCCCACATTTACCCCTGTCAGAAAAAGTACAAGACCTATGTATGTATAAATGATTCCTATAATAATTTTTACCAATGTCTTTTTGTGAAGATGTAATGATACAATCTGAAAAATGAAGAAAAATAAAATAATTGGCAGTAAAGAGATCAGCATTTCTTTCATATAATAAGGAAGCCCTTCTTGAAAAAGCTGCCACATTTCTACTGAATTATCGGTCTTCACAATCATTGTCTGTTCGTATCCACTTCCCCCTGGGTGGTAAAGTAAGCCAAGCAGCAATACTGCCAGAATTGGTCCGACTGAACACAATGCAACCAGACCAAAGCTATCATTTTCCGCATGTTTATCACTTCGAACTGCTGAAAATCCGATTCCTAACGCCATAATAAATGGTACTGTCATAGGTCCTGTTGTTACTCCGCCTGAATCAAATGCCACTGTCAGAAAATCTTGTGGAACAATGCTTGCCAAAATGAATATGATCGGGTACAAAATTAAAAGCATATGTGCCAGTGGAATTCCAAATAACATTCGAAGTACTGCGGCTACAAGAAATATTCCAACTCCTGTTGCTACTGCAATAATCAGCGTGTAATTGGGAATGGATGGAACTTGTTCAGCCAATACTTGAAGATCCGGTTCTGATATGGTAATGATAAAGCCAAGGATAAAACACAGCACTATCACTACACTTATCTTTCTTGTATTGGTCAGTTTCGTTCCTATTCGTTCTCCCATAGGAGTCATCGCCATCTCCGCACCAAGTGTAAAGAACATCATTCCGATGATCAGGAGAACCGCACCAACAACAAAAGTCATCAGGACGCTGTTTGGAATGGGCGCAATGCTAAAGCATAACACCAGCACAATGCCTATGATCGGCAACACAGCTCCTAATGACTCTTTTAGTTTTTCCAGTAAATTTTTTTGATATAATTGTAATCCCATAAACGCCTTTCTTCTATATTTAATATGTATTAATTAATATGTATCCTTTAATAAAGTACCTTTTCGAACACTATTTTAATGAACTTGGGACTCGCTTAACGATCTTGGGACTCGCCCCAGCATCTTTTAATTATTTTAACATAAATGTGGTTGTTTTTTGAAGCTTTAAAGACGTTAATATTATGCTAAGTTTTTAACAACTTGGCATAGGGTTTTATATAATAAGAAAGTAAATTTCTTATTATACAAAAAAACCTGTAAGTATTATACTTACAGGTTTTAGCTCCCCGAGTAGGGTTCGAACCTACGACCCTTCGGTTAACAGCCGAATGCTCTACCACTGAGCTATCGAGGAATATTAGGTACATGTACCTTCAAAATCGCATATAAGAAACTTTTTAACATCTTACCTATCCACCTTACTTGGTTATGCCCTCGACCTATTAGTAACAGTCAGCTCC
>OLQK01001066.1_pt1 | contig 20618 bp, 30 predicted proteins | sample 1672501 | NCBI WGS metagenome assembly OLQK01 (sample SAMEA3136693, study PRJEB25190) | human gut metagenome | biome: human gut; feature: human-associated habitat; material: faeces | place: Austria | collected 2013
CGCGGTGGCAGGCTCGGCCGCAGGCGTCGTGGCCGGCGTAGGCTCCGGCGCGGTGGGGGTGGGTGCTGGTGTCGTTCCCGTCATTCTTCCAACCTTTCTCCGGGGTTTGGTTTCCGCGCTTCTCTGCGCGCTTCGGTACCCGATTGCCGCTCGGGCGGGCGATTGAGACCGTTGCCGCCGTCTCTCGCGATGGTTGGAAGTTTCCCGAAGGTGTCGCCAGGGCATGAAAAAGCCCCGCGCTCGGCGGGGCCTGGTGTGTCTCTATATATCCACGTGCTCTGGAAGTCCTGGGTCGAACGGCTGCCCGGTGTCGAGGCATCGCCGTATGGCCGCGATGATGGCATCGTCCGGCTCGCTCATCATCATCATGCGAGGGAACTGGTCATCGAACCGCTCGGCGTATTCGTCCATGAGTCGGTCTAGCTCTTCGTTCATAGCGCGCCTTTCTCTATCGCGTCGATTATATCCTCGAAAATGGCCGCGGACTTCGGGAGGTACCGCCTGAGCACCGCAAGGCCCTCCGGGTTGCTGATGTGCGCGCTGTAGAACTCCGCGAAGGCCTCGCGCGCCAGGGCGCCGTTGCCCTTGTCCCAGTAGCTCTTGCCGTGGCCCCAGCCGCCCTTCACCCTCGCGCCCGTGGCGCCCTCGAATATGTCGGACAGGTCGGCCTTCTGGGCATCGGTCATGCCCCTGATCTCCCGGCTCACCTCATCGTATGCGCGCTGCTTCTTGGTGGCCTCCTTGTACCGAGGGTCCTTCTTGGCCGCGGCAACGATCTCCTTCTTGTACCCCTTCGCCGCCGCAACCTCCTCGGCCGTCATGCCCCAACCATCGGCATCGAAGCCGGGGGACGTGACCCGCTGGTACAGCCGCGCCTTGTGCCTGAGCGCCTGGAAGGTCGCATCGGACAGCATGCGGTCATCGCGCAGCCCCCTCAGATCGAGCGCGTCGAGGCGCGCGGCGGCCTCTGCCTTTATGCGGGCATGCGCCGCGTCCACGTAGGCGGTCGCCTCGGCCTTGAGCGTCCTGCCGAAGGCGTTGCCCTTGAACTTCGTGGATGCGTACATATCGCCGTAGGCGGTGCCGGCCGCCCGCTTGGCCGTATAGCTCTGCGCCCCCGTGCTGAGGTAGTCGATATGATGGCCGAACTCGTGGAACCAGGTGTTCATGGACGGCTGCCGCGCGTCCGCGTACGTGTTCGCCACGTTTATGCGCACGCCCACGTCGCGGGGCGAGAAGTGCGCGGTGCCGCGGTGGGCGTGATCTAGCAGGCTCAGCTGGTCCTCGTAGCGCAGATACACCCGGGCCGGCGCGGTCGCTCCCCTGCCCACAAGCTGCGCGATCTTATCCACGTGCTCGGCTTCCAGCCTGCCATACACGCGCGCAGATCGGTCCACGGCCGTCTTGGCCGCGTGCTTCGCGTTCGCAACCTTCGCGGGGTTTCGCAGGGCGCTCACCACGCTCTTGAAGATCGCCTGCTGGTCCTTCGCCGTGAGGGCCGCGAAGTCCGAGGCCGTGCCCCCTCGCCTCGCCATCGCCTCGGCCATGGCCTTGCGCGCCGCGCTCATGCTGATGCCGTTGGCCTTGAGCGTGCCGGACGCGCCCGCGCCGCCGAGGAAATCGTCCAGCTTCCTGCCGGATGCCTTGAGGCTCGCGCCCTTCGGCATGTCGCCGGCCCACTCGCGGTTCGGCCTGCGCGTGAGCACCGTGGTTCCGGGCCTCGCCTTGGCGTTAGCCTCCTTGATGAGGTCGCGCATGGCGCTCTGGCTGGTCTTCAGCTTGGCCTGCGCCTTGAGCAGCGCGCTGCGGCTCTCAAGGCCGCCCGTCTTCTCGTACACCTGCTGGGCGCCGCGCACCTCGCGCTTCGCCTCGCGTATGCGCCGCTCAAGGTGCCGCTGGGTCTGCTCTAGCTCGTACACCTCGGCGCCGCTCAGCCCGCTGGGGTGCTCTGGGCTCTGCTCGTATGCCCTGGGAGCGCCGTGGCGGTACGGGCCGAAGCTGTGGCGGCAGTTGGCGCCGAGAAGCCCGTCCACCTGCCCGTAGCGCGTCGCCTCGTAGAAGTCGCGGTAGCGGTGCCCATCGATCTCGATCTCGCCGCGCAGGCTGTACACCTGCCCCTGCCATGCGGCATGGCTCGGCCGGCTGTCCTCGTGGCTGGACACCTCCACCAGGTCGATGCCGTCGCGCTCGATGCGCTCCAAGGTCATGCGCGCGCCGTCCTGGGCGATCTGGGTGCGGATGTGCCTGCGCACGGCCACGTCCACCTTGTTCTCCACGGTGACGGTGCCGGTCTCTCGGTTCTGGTACGTGATGATCGGGATGCCCCCGCGCTCCAACTTGCGGACCGCCGCGTGCAGGGCGCGCTCCGTGGTCATGGTGCCGGTGTTCACGCGGGTGACGGCCTCGATAGAGGCGCTGAGGAAGGCCTGCTTCGCCCCCTCCACCATTTGCAGGTTGTCCCGCTCCAAGATTCTGGCCACGCCCTCCACGGTGGCGCCCACCTGCTGCGGCCACATGGGGCTGCCCGCGCCCACGCGCTTGAGATCGTCCTCGTCCGATGCGCGCAAGAGCCTCTCGGCCGTGGCGCGCACCTCGCCGCTGATGAGTTCGGCCTCGTCTTCCAGGTAGCCGCGCAGCTGTGCCGTGTGTGTCTGCGCGAGCAGGTTGAGCTCGGTGGCGGTCTGCTGGTCCAGGTTCTCGATGCTTATGAGCGAGGAGACCAGGTGCGTGAGCATCCTGGCCTCTATGTCGTTGTACACGGCGGCGACCGAATCCCCCGCCGCCTCAAGCAGATCGGGGGAGAGCATCATGCACCGTAATCGACCGCGACGGCCTGATCGGGCACCGCCGCCGCGGCATCTTCCTCGGTGAAGCCGCAGTAATCGACCAGGTACTTCCGCTTGAGGGCCGGGATGCCGAGCATGCTGATCTCGGTGAGGGCCATGTTCTTGTCGGTCTGGGTGTCCGTGATGATGGAATCATCGAAGTCCACGGAGATCGCGGCTGTCGGGTCCACGGCGGTGCCGCAGAGGTGCTTGCACACGCCGGCCACGCCGCGCACCAGCTCCGCGATCGAGCCGCGCAGGGCGTTCTGGTGCTTCCTGAGCGTCCTGGCCAGCATCGAGGAGTCGCTGACCACCTCGGTGGCCGTTTTCAGGCCGTCCTTGTGGTCCCAGGCCCAGTACTGGTCGCCCAGGCCGCAGGTGATGGAGAGCATCTTCAGGCCGGCGTTTATGGCCGCCTCGTTGTCGCCGATGCGCATCTCGGGCTGCACGACCTTGAGCGGGTCGGTCCCCTCCTCGCCGGGAGGGGTGCGGAAGGTGATATCGTCGGCCTCGCCGAACGCGGCGTACTCCGTTACCTTCTTCCCGTCGGCCCCCTTCGTGGTCTTCTTCTCGATCATCGTGTCCGTCACGAACATCTTGGGGCGGGCGACGCGGAGGTGCACCAGCAGGGAGGTGAGCGCCTCGTCCACCGACTTGATGGCGCTGATGCCCTTCTCGAAGACGCTGGCGCCCATGGCGCAGTAGCTGAAATGCGAGTTCGGCACGGCGGGCTTCACGATCGCGAAGGTCTGATGGGGGCTTTTGGTGTCGAGGTCGGAGGTCACGCCCTCGGGGAACACCATGCGGTGGCTCGTCGCGTCGAACAGCTGGGTGAGGATGTGGTAGGTGCCATCGAGCAGGATGTGCGCCTGGCACTGGTCGTAATCGCGGCCGTTGAGTTCTACTCGCGTCACGAAGGCGCACTGCGTGCAGCTGTCCGCCGACCAGGTGATCGGGAGCACCTGCTGGGCGTCGTAGTCCTCGATCTTCACGCGGGCGTCGGGGTGCATCATGCCGTCATCGCTCACATCGTCCACGCCGATCGCCCACGCGCCGGTGCCGAGGGCGAAGGCGCGGGTGGTGAAGTCCGCCTGGTTCACGCCGAAGCCGGCGAAGTGGGCGGCCAGGACTTCCTGCAGGCCCTCGTCCTCCGCGGTGATCTCAAGCTTCTCGTTCATCAGCAGGTCGCTCCACGCCTCGGCCGCGAGGGCGGCGGGGTGCAGCGTCTCGCGGTCGCTCTTGAAGAGCTTGAAGCCGCGCCGCGCGCGGTAGTGGTACCACTCGTTGTCGGCGGTGTACCAGCCCCAGTACGCTGCGATGGCGCCGGCCATGCGCACATCCGGGGAGTACCCCAGCATATTGAGCCATTCGATTGCGTAAGCGTAGGTGCCGCGTTCCTCTGCCATTAAAGCCCCTGCCTAATCCATGCCGACGCGGCGTAGCCCACCGCGTCGATCGTGTCATCGTTCACATTCGGCAGTGTCTCGGTAATGTCGCCTGCGGGCGTTGTGACGTACTCTAGGGCGGGGAACTGCTCGGCTGCCATCGGGCACGTCTCGGGGTCGATGACGATCTTGGCGAGGCGGTTGAGCCACCGCACGCGCTCGGCGGGGGAGTTCACGCCCTGCTTGTACGCCTTGCGCGCGTTCAGCCCCTGCTGGCGGTAGTACAGGATCATGCCCTTGGCCGCGCTGTCGCACCACAGGTCGGCGTCCTCCTCGCCGAACTCCTCAAGCCGCTCGGCCAGGAGCGGCGCGGTCTGGGTGTCGTGGGCGTCGTGCCCCGTGGCGGTGTCCTCGTCGAGGAGCCAAAGGGTGCCCTCGTCCACGTCGTAGGCCACGCGCATGTGCGCCCACGGATGCACCGAGCCGGCGTCCACGCCGTGGCTGATGTTGTCCAGCGCGTCACGCTCCTCGTCGGTGATGGGGCGCACCTCGATGATCTCGGGGTCGATCACGTTGGCGCCGGTGCCCGTGGCCTCGCCGTCGTACTCGTGGCGGTACGCCTTCGGGTTACGCTTCCTCAAGGCCTCGGCCACCGCGACGAAGGCATCGCCCAGCCACTCCCTGGGTGCGTCCGTCCAGTGGGAGCGGTGCACGAGCCTGCCGTCCTGGTGCTGCCTGCTCTCGCGGTTGACCCAGGCGTTGACAGATATGGGCGGGTTGTAGCTGAGGAACGTCCACGTGGGGAGGTCGCCGCCGCCGCGCAGAACCGTCTGCTTGACGTTGCGGACGTAGCCGTAGCCGGGGAACTGGCTGGCCTCCTCCACCCACACGTAGGCGATGTAGCCGTCCTCCGGCGCGAGGCCCTTGAGCGGGGAGTCTGCGGGGTTCACGTTGTCCGCGCCGAAGAAGTAGATGACGTTGCCCGTCGGCTTGTGGACGGCCTGGAGGGGAGACTTGCCCCAGGAGAACTCGTCGGCCACGCCCATCCTGCGGGCGGCCTTCTTGATCTCCGCATAGACGGAGGTGCGCAGCTTGTTCGTGCGGTTGCGCATGCATAGGGCGTTGCGCCCCCTCACGGAGGTGACGCCGCCCACAATCTCGGCGGCGATGGTGGATGACTTGAGCGAGCCGCGCCCGCCCTCGAACCAGTACTCCTCGTGGGCGTGCTCGGCTATGTCGCGGTGCACATCCACGAAGGCGCGCCCGAGGAGCCTGCCGAAGTCGTACACGCGGAGGGCGCCGCCCGGATTGTCGCGCTCCTCCGGCAGAACGTCGAGCAGCTTCGCGCTGGTGTCCACCACGGCCTTCACGGCGTCCTTGTCGATCACGCCCCGTCGAGCCTTCTCCACGGCGATCTTGGCCGAATGCGCGTTCAGGGCCGCCATGCGGTCGATCACGGCCGCACGCGACGCGACAGCCTCCTTTGCGGCCGCCTCTTGAAGTTCGGCGAGCCTTGCGGAAACCTTGGGCAGCGCCTCAAGGCGGCAGGCCTGCGAATCCACGGCCGAGTCCTTCCACTTGGCCGACTTCGGGTATGCCTCGCGGTACGCCTGGCGCTGGGACAGCCCGCGGGCGCGGGCCTGGCAGTATTTCTCCTGGGGCGCGGTGAGCATCAGAAGCGTTCCCTGTGCTGGGTCACGCGCTTGCACCACGGGCACCACATGGTCTTCACGTGGTTGCGCTTCCTCAAGCGGCCGCGCTTGCGGCGCACGGGCATCATCCCGCCGCAGCGTTCGCACTTCATCTGGCTGAGTGGCATGGGGCACCTCCTTACTTGGGCAGGGATTGTCGCGAATCTGTCGCATAAAGAGAGGAGCCGCCCCTGGGGGGAAGGGCGGCTCAGAGAGGAGTGTGCAGCATGGTCGGGGTGAAGGAGTCAGGAAGCCCCCGCTGCTGCGCGTTCATGTTCTGCCTTGTGTCGCTTCCGCTCCTCGGCTCTGCGCCTGCGCGTTCGCACGTGGTGGTGCTTGTCGGCCCTCAGATGGCAGGGGGCGCACAGCGCCACGAGGTTGGACCGCTCGCAGTTCTCGGGGGTGTGGTCCCTGTGGTGCACGGTGAGGGTGTTGTGGTGGGTGTCGAACGGCTCGCCGGGTCTTCGGCACTGCTTCCCGCACTCCTCGCACTTCCAGCCAGCCTCTTCCTTGACCTGGGTGGCTATCTCGCCCCAGTTGTCCGGGTAGCGGTGTCTCTCCATGGGCATGGCTCTCACCCCTCTAGCACGCTGGTGCGAAGATCGGCTGCAGGGCGCTTTCCGCTGCGAGCGCCGCCGCGCCCTTCGCGGGGCTGAGGTAGTCGCGCCACGGGCGGCAGGGGATGCCGAGGGCTTCGGCCAGCTGCTTCTCGATCTTGGCGCCCTCGCTCTCCTCCCATCCGTCCAGCATGGCCACACCGTCGAAGGCGGGCTTGTTCTTGATGCCGTGCTCCATGGAGAGCATGGCCGTGATGCTGATGCGCATGGCCGTGCCCCAGTCGGTGCCCTCGTTGATGTAGTCGTGGGGGATGGCGCAGAGGTAGCCGTCGGCCTTGAGTGCGCGGCGCGCAGAGACGAAGGCCTCCTTGTTGTCGTTGGGCTTTCCCGCGACGGGTCCGATGATGTAGAGGCTATTCATTGATGACCCCCCCCCGATGGCCATTGCTGCGCGCGTGCACTTTGCGGCGGTTTCGAGCAGTTCGGCCTGAATCTCGCCCAGGTCATCAACGGCCTCGGTCTCGGTACGGCCCTCTGCCCCGGCCTGGAAAGCTCGGCGGGCCAGATCGGTCACAACCGCCTGCACCGCGGTGTCGCGGTAGCCCCGGCTCACCTCGTAGCGTTCCAGGTACTCGTGGGCGCGGTCTTGGTAGCTTTTATCCTCCCGGTAGCAGAAGGCCTCGTCTATATCGCTTTGGATGCCCACGGGCAGAATCGTCTCTTGCATGTCTTTCCTCCTAGAAGATCGAGTCCACCGCTTCGATGCGGCGGCCTATGTGTCTGATTACCGGCACGGCCATGGAGTTGCCGCAGGCCTTGTATCGCGGTGCGTCCGGGGTGCCCCCCAGGTCGGTCCATCCGTCGGGGAAGCCTTGCAGGCGCTCGCACTCCACCGGCATGAGGCGGCGCACGATGTAGTCGTAGGCGACGGTGGGCGGCATCCCGCCGCATTTGAGCGTCCCGGCGAGGTCTTCGTCCACGGCCGCCCTCGCGGTGTCATCTGCCATGCAGACGGCGTGGCGGTCGGCCGTGGTGAGGGTGAACATGGCCCCGTCATCCTCCACGCCCAGGTGATGGCCGCCGTTCTCGGGTTCCCGCCCGATGATGTTGCCCGCTATCGCGTAGCAGACGCTGGGCACCTGGTTGGTGCCCGACTCGCCGGCCCGCAACGTGGGGGCGATCTCGGGCTGCGCGGCGATGCTCCCGGCCGTTGCGGACTGCCCTGCGCTGAAGCCTATGCACACGGTCGGCGTGTGGCCCTGCGCGCAGAGCGGGTGGCAGGGGTCGCCCCACTGGGGGTTGCTGCCGTTCTGCGGGCTTGTCATCTGCGTGGTGTCGAAGGGGAGGACCCTATGACCGCATCCAGCGCGCCTCTGAGCGTCGGCGGCAAGCTGCGCCCTCTTCTCTCGGCTCGGCGGATTATCCCCTCGCATGCAGTCGGGCTCAAAAAGTACTCCCGCGGCGCATCCCGGCACAGGATGTCCGATAAGAAACACACGCCTCCGCCTCTGGGGTACTCCGAAGAACTGAGCGTCCAGCACTCGCCACGCGAGAGCATACCCGCAGTCTTCCAGCTCCCCGAGGAGGGTGCCAAAGGCTCTGCCCCTGTCCTGTGACAGAACTCCGGGCACGTTCTCCCAGATGACCCAGCGGGGCTTAGCTTCTCTAACACAGCGGACGAACTCAAGCATGAGCTGACCCCTCTCGTCCATGAGGCCAAGTCTTCGCCCTGCGAGGCTGAACGCTTGGCAGGGGCTTCCTCCGATGACAACATCGACACTCCCTTCGTATTCGGTCCAATCGACTCCCGAGACGTCGCCGCGGTTCGGCACTTCGGGGAATCGCTTAGCAAGCAGATCGCAGCAGAACGGCTCGATCTCGGCGAAGGCCACGGGGGTCCAACCGAGCGGACCCCAGGCCACGGATGCTGCCTCTATGCCGCTGAAAAGGCTGATGTAGTTCACTGCTCTCACTCCTCGAACGATTCGCACGCCGCATCTCCGTCTCCGACCTCGCAGACCGCCGCCTCGCCTTCCTCCATGGCAAGGAACAGGCACACGGTCCTCCTCGGCTCGTCCGGCAGCACGCAGAAGAAGCGGCACTCCGCGCATTCGCGCCCCTCCCATGGGTCTGGCTGGTTCCACGGCGCCCGCGGGTCGCCCTCGAAGCAACCGGGAGGGAGGTTCCACCCGGATGCCGGCTCGTAGTCGGTCGTGCTCATAGCCGCCGCCACCCTTCGAGGCCGAGCGCCTTGAGGTAGGGGGTCGGCTCGTCCAGCACGATGACCTCCCAGTGCCCCCCGCAGGCGATGGGGTCGGCCTCCACCCAGCGGAAGTGCAGGCGGTTGGCGTGGGCCAGGCCGTGGCAGAACTCGCGGCCGTCGGCGTCTTTCAGATTGTTCCCGAATCCGCAGAGCGTGACGGTGGGCTTCTCGATCTCGCGGCCGGTGCCGTCGAACAGCTTGCCGGCGCCGCGCCTCACGATGTGGTGCTGCTCCAACGGGTAGGCGCGCCCGCAGACCGCGCAGCGGCCCATGGTGACGGACGGCTTGCCCATCAGAGGGCGCAGGTGATGCGGCAGAGTATCGACCTTAGCCATTCAAGCCACCCCCCCCCGCAGATTTCGCGCGCGAAACGCGCTCGTTGGCCAGGGCGCAGTACTCGGGCGATAGCTCGTACCCGATGAAGTGGCGCCCCGTCTCGACGGCGGCCACGGCGGTGGTGCCCGAACCCATGAACGGGTCCAGCACTATGCACCCGTCGGGCGCGATCTCCATGAGCGCCTTGACGAGTTCCAGGGGCTTCTGGGTGGAGTGGATGCGCGCGTCGCCCGAGGGCGCGGCGAACTTGTAGGCTCCCGGCAGGTACTTGGCCCCGGCAACGGGAGCGCGGTCGATCGCGCCCTTGGTCGCCCACACGGCGTACTCGCACTCGTTGCGGAAGCTGTTGGGCTGGGGGCGCGCCGCGGTCTTGCGCCACGGTACGATGCCGCGAAGCACGAAGCCTGCGGCCTGCACCGCGTCGCACACGTTGGCCAGCTGCCTCCAATCGGAGAAGACCACGGCGCTGGCGCCGTCCTCCATGGCGCGGTAGCACTCAGAGAGCCACAGCACGGACCACAGCACGAAGCTGCGCTCGTCCCGGCTGTCGCCGTAGAACTCCGGCTTCTTGGCCGCGTCGTTGGTCTGGTACTTCTCGGACGTTGCGCCCGACCGGTCGCCCCGGAACATGCCGCCGCTCGAATAGGGCGGGTCGGTGAGCAGCATGCCCACCATGCCGTCGGGAATGTCCGAGAGCGCGGGCAGCATGTCCCTGCACTCGATAACGTCAATCTTGGCCACTGGTGAGCCTCCTATCCTCGCCCTCAAGGGCGACTTGCTTGCACGAGGCGGCCAGGCGCGAGGCTATGGCCACGCCCACCGCCCCCTCGGTTATGTTCTTCGCGATCTCGCTGAGCCGGTAGTTGGACGTGATGATCGTGGGCAGCATGGCCTTGTCCCGCTTGTCGATGATGGCGAACAGGCGCTCGCAGGCGTAGGCCGTGTTGCTCGCCTCCTTGCCCAGATCGTCCAGGATGAGCACGTGGCAGGATGCCGCCCGGTCGAACACCTCGCGCTCCTCCGCCTTGCGCGAGCGCATGGCGTCCATGAGGTCGTATGTGGCCACGGCGAACACCTTGCGCCCCGCCTCGATGAGCCGAAGCCCCGCCGCCATGGCCAGCGTGGTCTTGCCGGTGCCGTTTGGCCCCGTGATGTAGAACCCCTGGCCGTTCGTGGCATCGTCGGCCATCTTCTGCGCCCAGGGGTGGGCGGCCACGCGGTAGCGCGGCGGTATGCCCGACGCCTCCACGGCCTGCCTCATGGCGCTCTCCCGAGCCTCGGCCCTCTCCCGCGCCTCGGCCTCGGCCCTCGCCCTCCGCTCCTCCTCGGCCCGCGGGCAGGGGCACTCCTCCCAGCCGAAGAACGCGGGGATGCCGGCGATCTCGTACGGCGTGCCGTCATCCCGCAGCACGATGCGGGGCTGGCGCATCGCCCCGCAGTGCTCGCAGGCGATGGGCTCGGGAGGTGTTCGCTTAGATCTGGTCGTAGGCCGCATAGTCGCCCGCCTCCTTCTCCTCGGCTATCGCCTGGTGCATGTACTGCTCGAAGTGGTCGGGGCTGAACAGCGTGTTCGGGGTCAGCCCCTTGCGGTACTTGGTGCCCGCCCACTCCTCGCGCTTGAACTCGACCATGGAGCGCACCTGCCCGACCGTGAAGGCCGCGGCGGACCGGTCGAGCATGTGCCGGCACTTCGAGGGCATCGTGGTGTAGGCGGTGCCCATCAGGTCGTTGAAGGCGGCGAGGCATTGCAGCCAGTAGGGTGCGCCTTCCTCGTTGCCCGGCATGGGGGGAATATAGGGGGGTTCTCCTACTCCTAACTCATCCTCAACCTCAGCATCCGGGTAATTCGATGCCTGTGCATATGCGCAGGCATCTGCTTGTGCATATGCTTGAGCATCTTGCTGGGCTTGTGCTTGAGCATCTTGCTGGGCTTGTGCCTGCGCAGCCTGCTGGTCGGATGCCTGCGCTTTCTGCTTGCCCCACCTGGCTTGCGCCATCTTGCGCCCGCGCTCGCTCGCCTCGTCGCCCATGTCGATGCGCTGCTTGAGAGCGATGAAGGTGGGCAGCCACGGCGGGCTGCCCTTCGGCTCCTTCTTCTCGAAGCGGTACTCGGCAAGTGCGTAGAGGAACGGGGCGCGCTGCTTCTCGGGCATGGCCTGAGTGGCCGCCCAGAAGTCATCGTGTATGACCATTCCCATGCGCCGGCCCCCTTAGAACGCTATGTCGTTGTCGGCGAGCACGGGTTCCACGTACTCGGCATCTTCGACGTACTCGGGTTCCTGTGCTGCCAGCTGCTCGTGGTTTGCGATGTTCATGGCGAGGAAGTCGCGTAGCTTGATGATCTCCTCGGCTGTGTAGTACCTGGTCTGCTTGGGGCTTCCGTCCTGGTTCGTGATGTTGACTGCGAGCCACGAGGTGATGCCCTCCTCGTTGGTGCCCAGCGCGAGGGCTTGGGCTTTCAGGTCGGCCACCTCCGCCCACAGGAACTTGCGCGGGTCCTCCTGCGGCTGCGGTTCGGCTGGCTGATGTGGCGGCTGCGGTGGTCGGTTGAAGTCGATGGCATAGCTGCCGAGGTCTTCAACATCTTGGGTGAAGAGGTCCGAAACCGCCAGAGTGTTGAGAACGGCGGCCACGAGGGCGCGCTTGCAGGCCATCTTGAGCACCGTGTTGTAGGTGTCTGCAATGTCCGGGTTCTCCTGCTGGGTTGAGTCCATGTACTTGACCCAGCACCACTGGCCGTCCACCTTCTTCATCCCGTAGCCCTGCTTGCGGTACTCCTGTTTGTGCTCGCGTGCATCTTGTGGGATGGGCTGATCTGTGATCTCGAAGTCCGACACGTTGCGATAGCGGTACTTCTTCTCCATGGTGGAGCATAGGCCGACCCCTGAGCCTTGCACCAGACCCGTGCTCTTGGACACAAGGAGGCACTTCACGGTGTACTCGCGGTGGCCGTTCGGCAGATCTTCGCGGCTGATCTCGTAGGTGTCGGCAAGCCCGAACATCATGGTCAGCTTCTGGGCACCGGGTTGGAGCAGCGTGGGTTTGTCGCCGCATCCGGGAATCTTGCCGTAGTGCATCCCGTCGCTCATGCACGAGGCCATGAGAGCCTTCACCTGATCGGTCTGGCGCTTAATCTGCTCCACGGGAATCATGTCATAGCCGCACGAGGTGGCAAGTGTCTCGGCTTCGCGGGTGGCGAGTTCGCTAGTCATGGCCGATCACCCCGGTGCAGACGATGGAGGCGCCGGTCAGCCCCAGGCCCTTGAGGGCATGGGCCACGGAGGTGGCGAACTCCTTGGTGCCCTCGAACTCCATGGACAGCGCCCAGCTGAAACGCTCGGGGACGGCCGGGGCCGCCTGCGGCTCGGGTTCGGGCTCAGGCTCGGGGGCCTTGCGCTCCTCGGCGACGAGGCGGGCAGCTTCCTGAGCCGCCTTGAACTCGGCCATCTCGCGGTCGCGCTCGTTCAGCCTGTCCTCAAGCTCAAGGGCGGCGATGAGGTCGAGGGTGTGGGCGTAGTGCTTGACCACCTCGTCCTTGTGGGCGAGTTCCTTGGCCTGCAGCGTCTTGTAGCCCTTGAGCGCCTTCTCGGTCTTCTCGTACAGTTCGTTGACGGCCTTGGTCTCGGGCGTTGAGCGGTTGAGCCACGCATCCTCAAGGATGGCCGCGAAGGGGATGACGTCGGCGATCGGGCCGGCGCATCCCTCGTACTCCTCAACGAGGAGGGCGCGGCGCATTTCCCTGAATCGCTCGTCGGCCTCATCGACCTGGACCTTGAGGGCGGCGCGGGCGCCGTCGATCTTGGCCGTGATGGCCTTGACCCTGCCCTCGAACTCCTTGAGCGGGGCCTCGTACTCGCGCTTGACGCGCTTGCGCTCCTTGTCGATCGGGTCTTTCAGCTTGTTGAGGTCGGCCATGCACTTGCGCGCCATCTTGACCTGCTCGTAGTCGTTCGGGTCGATCTTCGCGCCGACGTAGGGCGCGATCTGCTGCTCTACGAAGGCGTTGAGGGCTTCGAGGTTGTCGGCGAGCACGGCGGGGGTGTAGGTGACCTCAAGCGCGTTGCTCGGCTCGATGACCTCGGCGGTGGCTTCGATGACTTCGTTACTCATTGACTGCCTCCAGGTGGTCCTTGGCTTTCTGGTAGATGCCCTGCTCGTCCTCGCTCGGCTCGTATCCGTCGGCCTCCATGGCGTCGAGCAGGTCGGTGTAGTTGCTGCAGGCCTTGGTGCGCGGGCGCCCCTCGGCATCGAGGATGCCGCGCCCGGATGCGTCGTTCATGCTCTCGAAGAGCAGCACGATCTCGCTTTGGCCGACGTTCAGGCGGCTGGCCCCCGTGGCTTCGAGGAACGCCTTGACGAGCGGGGCGTGGCGGCTCTCGCTCTTCTCCACGAGGCGCGAGAGCGCGGGCAGCAGGCTCTGGGCCTGTAGTTGCTCGGAGAGCCAGGCGCGGCGGCTCTCGGTGCCCTCGGCGTAGAGGATGGCCATGGCCTCGGCCTCGGCGCGGGCGCCGTCGCGCTCCTCGCGCTGCCCTGCCTGCCCAGGCTCGGCGGTCTGCCCCTCGGAGGCGGCGGGCTTCAAGATCATGAAGAAGCCGGGGATGTGGTGGCGCATGGCCACGCAGCCGTCAGGCAGGTTTCCCGGCACCATGGCCGCCTTGTTGACGTTGGCCACCAGGTCGTACCCGTCGGCGCTCTCCGCGATGGGGATGCCCATGGCCTCAAGCTCGCTGGCCAGGGCGCTCGCCTTCCGGCCCTTCTTCCTGCGCTCCTCGAATCGCTTGGCGATGGTCAGGTACTCGCGCTCTGCGCAGTTGGTGAGGGCTTCCACGGCCTCCGGGTCATCGGCGTTCTCGCCGATGGCGATGAGGCGCAGCAGGCTCATATCGTCGGCCGCGTCCTGCACCACCTTGACCGCGCGGCGCACCTTGGCAACATTCTCGGCCTCCATGCCCGACACCTCGGACACGTACTCGTCATCGCCGAACATGGACAGCTGCCTGATGAAGCGGCTCTCCTCGACCGCCTCGTACTTCTTCTTGGTGTTGGTGCGCACAACGGTCTCAAGGACCGCCTGCTCGGTGCTCTCGTCCTCCACGATCGCGGGGAACGCCTTGGTGCCGAGCTTGCGCATGGCCATGACGCGGCTGTTGCCGGCCTTGATGCGGTAGATGCCGCCATCGCGCACGAGCGTCACCATTTCGTCGGGGATGCCCTTTGCGCGCATCGAGCGGGCAAGCTCCTCCACGTAGGCCTGGTTCGCCTTGGTGGAGTAGTCGCGGGTTGCCAGGTCGTTGCCGAACTCGTCAACGAGCGGGTACACGTCCTCGATGCTGACGGTCTCGATCACGGCGCCCATTAGCGGCCGCCCTCAACGATGTAGGCGCTGACAACCTCCACGCCCATGCGCTCAAGCTCCTCGATGATCTCGTAGGCTTTGCCCACGACCTCGGCCGGAGGCTCCTCCGAGAGGGGGCCGTGGTCGTAGAACTCGGCGGGGGTCATGCCGAAGCGGGGGTCGCCCTTCTCGCACGCGAGGAACGCGCAGGCGAACGAGATGCCGCTGGCGAACTCGACGGACGAGGCGAAGCCGAGCGCCGCCTCGGCCAGCTCCTCGGCGCGCTCGGCGGGGATGTGCTCGCCTGCGGCGCACCGCTTCATCTTGGCTGTCTTGTCTTTCATTTTGTTGCTCCTATCTGGAAAAGTGTCATTGAATTGTTTTTTTCTCGATGCGCTCCTTGCGCTTCTGCGCGGCCTTCACCTCGCGGCGAAGGTTTCGGGAGACGCATGCCTCGACGGCTCTTGCATGCGCCTCCTCGGCGTATGCCCGCCGGTAGCCGCTCATGCCGCCGGTGTCGGGCGGCTCGGGCAGGGGGTCGCTCTTCGATTCGAGGAGCGCCTCGGTCCGCTCGTAGGTGGCGCGCTCATCGGGCGGCAGCAGCGGCAGCAGGTCGGCGATCCTCATCTGGATGGTCGCCAGCTGGTCGCGCCTGCGGCACGGCTCGCACTTGCCGCTGCGGTCGATGGTCCCCGAGAGCCTGCCGCAGTGGGGGCACGGCTCAAGGGTGGGGCTGTAGTGGCGCAGGCACACGTCCACGCCCTGCCGCCTCAGCGCCTTGGCCTTCTGCCTCACCGACTCGGACGAGCGGCGGAGCATCTGGCATATCTCCCGCTTCGGCAGCTTCCCGGCGTTGGCTATGAGGAACTGCTCCTCGGATACCGTCCAGTCGTTCCGCCTGCTGCCCTTACGCATGGGCCGGCCTCAGATGGTGCGCGAGGTAGTACGCCCCGTGGCACGCGGCCGCCCGCAGGTGGTCGTTGGTGCAGTGCTCGCACCCGGGGTAGGGGTTCGCGCCGCGCTCCATGAGGGTGCGGAGGTCGGCCGTGTTGCCCCGGGACTTCGGGTTGAGCACCTGCCTGCTGGTCTGTATGGCGATCTTCTCGCCGCGCAGGGCCGCGTGGAGGTAGCCGCACAGGTACGGGGTCTGGAAGACGTAGCCGCCGCCCTTGCCCGAGTAGCCCAGGAAGCCCTCCATGACGATGACCTCGTGGGGCTTGTCGGCCACCCACGCGCTCAGCTGCCGCGCGATGTTGTCGGCGCGATCTCGCAGGGCGTACTGGTCGGCCTTCACCGTGCTCTTGTAGTGCAGGGTCTTGGCGCAGATGATGCGGCGCTCGTTCATGTACACGATGCCGGTGTTGGAGGTGCCGGGGTCCACGGCCACGATGTTCATGCCGCCTCCCTGTAGAGCCTCGCGGCGTCCTGCCAGCACTTGCACGGGAAGAACGTGTTGCGCGCCACCGTGTCGTGCCAGACGCCCTCGAAGTCGATGGCCCCGCCGTCGAGCGCCTCGGTGGTCTTCGGGAAGATCGCGGCGGCAAGCTCGGGGCGGAACATGAGCAGGTAGCGCGAGAGGACCGACCACAAGTTGTTGTCCATGCGGAACTCGCTGCACAGCGTGATGGGCATGCCCTGCTGCGTGGCCAGCACGAACAGATCGCCCCGGCGGATGCGCGGCCAGCCGTCCGCCTTGGCCTGCTCGCACAGGTTCACCAGGCGCAGCCACTTCTTCGGGTAGTCCTCGGCAATCCAGGCGCACGCCTCCTCGACGCGCATGAGCGGGGTGCGGGCCACCCCGTCGTACAGCTGCCCGCAGACCTCAGCCATGGCGCACCTCCTCGAAGTAGTGCTCGGCCGCGGAGTAGCCCACCTGGTAGGCTACGGCGTAGCCCCACAGGACCGCCGCCGCGCAGATCACCGTGATCGCGCCCAGCATCACGTCGCCGATGCGGTAAGATTTGCGGTGCGCCGCTCTTTTGCGGGGCATCTTGAAGGGGCGCGGGGCGGCAAGTCCGTGGCGGGGTTGATTGCCTCGCGCTCCTCCTTCCATTCCCGGAACCTGGCCTCGTTTTCCGGGTCCCCGTAGAACTGGCGCATCAGCAGCTTGACCGTGTGGCACATGCCCCGCTGCTCCGGCGTCATGCCGCCTCATCTTCAACGTCCTCATACTCGAAGTCGGCGGGCGGAAGCTCGAAGGCGCTCGGCTCCTCGCCGGCCCCCTCGGCCTCGAACTCGTCGGCGAAGGCCTCGTCCTGGCCGTCCAGGACCTCGCCGCTGCCCATGTCCACCGGGATGACCAGCTGGTCGCTGGCGATCTCCAAGGTGACGAAGGTGCCGGTCATCATGGCCAGCTGGGGGAGCGCGCCCTTGTGCTCGGGGTCAAGCTCGAACTGCATGACGGTCTTGCCGGTCTTGATGTTGCAGCCCTGGAAGCAGGCGCGCACTTTGACGGTGTTCTCCATCTAGCGCACCTCCTCCGCAGCGATGACGGTGCCACCGAAGTCGGGGGCGGCGTAGTAGCCGTTGTCCTGAACGGCGTCCAGCACGTAGCTGGGGGACTTGAGCACGTTCAGGCCGCAGCCCTCTCCGCCCTCCTTTCGCTCGATCGCGACGGTGGCGCGGTCGCCCTCGGCGAGCGAGTCGGCGATGAGGCCGATGACCTCGCGGATGTTGAGTTCCTTCATGGGTTTCCTCCTCTACAGGTTGTTGATCTCTTCGAGCAGCTTGGAGCCGATGCTTGAGGCGTCGCGCCTTGCCTCGGCGTCCAGGATGGCGGCGTACGCCTTGCCGAGTTCGGCAACGGCGTACGCGCCGCTGGGGTCCCCCGCCGCCTTCTCGACGGCGCCGGCCACCGCCTCCTTGACGCGGTGCGTGGTGGTTTCTTCCATGTGGGTGCTCCTTCCTTGGTCGGTTAGTTTGCTTTCTCGTACTTGCTCTCGTCGCGGCCGAAGAGAGAGCCGATGGGCATCTTGAACGCATCGGCCAATGCCCAGGCGTTGTCGAGGGTGATGCCGCTCTTAGCGTTCTCGTACGAGCCGATGGTGGTTGCCGGGATGCCGGTTTCTTCCGCAAGGTCATCGCGGCTCCACTTGCGTCGTGCACGCTCGGCGCGGATGCACTCTCCGACTTGCTCCTTGGTGCATGCCATGTTTTCCTCCTTCCTGTGTTCTCGCAGTGATCTGGGGGATGCAATGCCGTGGCGGGGATTGCATCTGCCAACTCAGTGCGGGTGTAGAATGCGGAAGGTTGAGAACCGAAGAAGAAGGGCGGCAGTTAGGAGGTCGCCCTATGAGCGATTCAACCTATTACGACGGCGAAGCCGCCGAGGAGGCCGAGTTCGCGGGCCTCTACTACGACGCTCCATTCGACTGGCCAGAACCTGAGCAGGGGGAAGACCAGAGCGAATAGCCGAGTAGAGGAGGGACTTTCAGGAAGGAGGCAACCGAAAGCATCCTTTTCGATAGCCGCCCTTCTTCTTCGTTTCTCAAAGAGCCCCGCGTTGTTAACGTCGCCGCGGGTGGCCTGACGGACGCGCCTAGCGCGCGAAGGTGCAGCAGGCCATGCCCAGCGCGATCAGCGCGGTGACGCAGATCAGGAACACGGCCCCCAGGGCGTTGTTGCTCACGCTCCCACCTCCTTCGGCGTCTCTCGCGCGAGGATGGCGCGGGCCAGGTCCTCGTGCACCTTCTCCTCGGACACGCCGAACAACTCGGCGATGAGGCTCTGCTGGGCGCACGCCTCGGCGGCGGCCGGCTGCACGAACATCTCGCAATGCCTCTCCCTGAGTTCCGGCGATACCGCGCGGTTCTTCTCTCGCGCTTCCAGGAAACGCTCCTCGACATAGGAGGCGATCTCGATGGCCTGGCGGTACAGCTTCTCGTTCCTCATGGCTTACGCCTCCTCGCAGAACTCGGCCTCTAGGGCGGCCACGATCTCGTTGGCGACGTCGGCGTAGTGGGGAACCGTCTCGCCGTAGCACGGCCCGCGGTCGTAGGCGTAAACCTCGCGCCCCTCGGCGTCGCGGATGACCAGCTTGGAGACGTTGCCGCCGTCCTCGAATCGTGGGGTGGGGATGCCGAACATGCTAGGCTCGGCGAACACCTTGGCCTCGAAGGTGTACCCGTCGTGGCTGCCGCTCACCCAGTTGCTGCGGCGGGCGTCGAATGCGTTGCGGTTGATCTTCATTGCGCTGCTCCTTCCTTCGTTTTTAGTTCGGAGCGAACTAACTAATTAAGTATCTTACTCAGAACGAGCAAAGTGTCAACAAGATTTTGTAAAAAAGATTGCTAATTTTGTTCAGTGCGGGTAATATCTCGCTGCGAGAGGAGGTCCCGCATGAAAACGCAGCTTCAACGAATTAGAAAAGACCGGGGCTTCAAGAGCGCCAAGGCCTTCGCCGAACATATCGGCATGAGTAAGGACACCTATACAAACTATGAGCAAGGGGCCAGACCCATTACTTTGGAACTTGCTTGGGAGTTTGCTGATGTTCTGGGGTGTACCCTAGACGAACTTGCCGGCCGAGATTTCAAGGCTGACGGTTATGCCGACCCACGGCAGGCCGTCATGAACGATGACTACGCCCGCCTCTCCGATGCAGGAAAGGACGCGGCCGCCGGGGCAGTGAGGGGCATCCGCGCATCAGAGGGCGCGCGAGTTGGAGCGGCGGGGCTGGAAGATCGTCAGATCGCAGCGTCCGCGTAAGGGGTAGCCGTGCAGACAGTACCCTGCGACAACCCGAGACCCGGCAGGCGCGTGGCGTCCTACGCCCGCTTCTCCTCGCACAACCAGCGCAGCGAGAGCATCGAGATTCAAGAGGACAACAACCTCGCGTACTGCGCCATCAACGACCTCGACATGGTGGCCATGTACTCCGACGAGGCCAAGACCGGCAAGACCACCTCGCGCGCCGACTTCCAGCGCATGGTGGCCGACGCCAAGGCCGGCCTGTTCGACTTCGTGGTGATCTACAAGGTGCCGCGCATCATGCGCAACCGCGACGAGATGGCATTGCTGCGCATCACGCTCAGGAAGTGCGGGGTCGAGATACTCTACTCGGGCGAGGACATAGGCAAGGGGTCGGACGGCATCCTGCAGCTGGGCATCAAGGAGGTGCTGGCCGAGTGGGAGAGCGCGCAGCTGGGCGAGCGCATCGTGGACGGCATCCAGAAGAACGCGGAGCGGTGCATGGCTAACGGCCAGCCGCTCTACGGGTGGGACATAGTGAACGGCTATTACGTGGTGAACGAGGTGGAGGCCGCCGTGCTGCGGCGCGCGAGGTCCATGCTCTCCAACGGCAAGACCGTGGCGGAGATTGTGAGAGCGTTGGAGGGGCACAAGACCAAGCGCGGGAAGCCGATCACCCACAACGTCCTGACCAAGATGCTCAAGCGCAAGCAGAACGCCGGGGTGTACTCTTATGCCGGACACGAGACCGAGGGCGGCATGCCCGCCCTGTGGACCATGGAGGAGCAGCGCATGATCTGGAAGATGCTGGGCGACGAGACGCGGCCGCGCAGGAAGGCGCTGGGCGCCGACTTCCTGCTCACCGGCAAGCTGTACTGCGGCAAGTGCGATACGCCCATGACCGGCACCAGCGGCACGGGCAAGAGCGGGACCGTGTACTACTACTATAAGGACAAGAAGGGCTGCGGCCGCCAGGTCCGCAAGGACGTGATCGAGGAGAACGTGGCCGATGCCGTGAGGGCGGCGCTGTCGAGGGAGGCCACGCGCGAGAAGATCGCCGACCTGGTTTGCGAGTACAGCGAGACCGAGGACCCCACGCCCCAGTCCGACGTGATCGCCGCAGAGATCAAGGAGATCAAGGCCGCCTACGCCAACATCCTCAAGGCCATCGAGCAGGGCATCATACCGCCCGGGGCCAAGGAGCGCATCGCCCAGCTTCAAGAGCAGGAGGAGACGCTGGCCGAGGAGCTGCGGATTGCCCAGGCGATCGAGGCGGTGGCGCTCGATCGGGACCGCGTGCTGTTCTGGTTGGAGCAGATCGCCGCGGCTCCCGATGACAAGACGCTCATCGACGTATTCGTGGCGCGCGTGGTCCTGCTGGGCGACGATCTGCACATCGTAATGCACTTCGATGATAATGACGGACCGCCCGGGGCGCAGCTTTACGACAAGGGTGGCGGTGTTCTGCCACGTGGCACCATGCTCCACCACAAGAGAATTGGTCGAACTATGCCCTTCGGGGCATGGTTCGGCCTTT
>OLQK01001070.1_pt1 | contig 20532 bp, 12 predicted proteins | sample 1672501 | NCBI WGS metagenome assembly OLQK01 (sample SAMEA3136693, study PRJEB25190) | human gut metagenome | biome: human gut; feature: human-associated habitat; material: faeces | place: Austria | collected 2013
CATTTCTCGGAATGATCGTTTTGTATATATTCTGATCCAGGTTTTCTTTTACATTTTCTACAACCTGAAGTGACAGATTTGTTCTGGCATCATACATAGTAAAGACCACGCCTTCGATCTTCAACCTCTTATTCAATCGGTCTCTTACCAGTTCGATGGTATGTATCAACTGTGATAAACCTTCCAATGCATAATACTCACACTGAATCGGCACCAGAACGGAAGTTGCGGCTGTCAAAGCATTAATTGTAAGCATACTCAGTGACGGCGGACAATCCATGATTATGTAATCATATTTCCGACGAAGTTTATCCGTGATCTTTTTCAGAATAAATTCTTTATCCTCAAGATCAACCAGTTCAATTTCTGCACCGGAAAGATTCATATTCGATGGTATCAGGTCAACATTATCTACAACGTTCTTTATAATGGTATCCTTGGTCTCTGCTTCTCCAAGCAGCAGCTCATAAAGGGTGTTTTCTACTGCATTCTTGTCTGCGCCAAGTCCACTGGTCGTATTTCCCTGCGGATCAATGTCGATGGCAAGAACCTTTTTCCCTTTTTCAGCAAGGCAGGCCGATAGATTGATGGCTGTCGTTGATTTTCCAACCCCGCCTTTCTGATTGGCAACTGCAATGATTCGTCCCATTGTACCCCTCCTTTTTATTTTTTTAAGGGATTTTTACTCATTGGATATCATTATAACACTTTTATTTTTAAACTGCCACATAATGTTTCACGTGAAACAATAGAAAATAGGTTTTGAATTATTTTATTTATTGTGTAGTATACCCAAACTCATTCCGGACTAAACAGAAGTTTGACAGTAACAGTACATCGATTATAAAGTCCATCAACTCCGCATAAACTTCCAGTTTTATTTGCTGTCAATCAGACTATATATTTTACGCCATCACGCCATAAAAACGTACCGAGAAATGAAGTTCCCATTTATAGATATTTTGCTGAAATTGTTCTGATTTATCGTAATCTCGAAAATAATTCGATTTTCTCGGTATAGATATATTATCTTTTATGGAACCTTGCACACTGCTACATAGGCATCGAAATTCCTTTCTTTTACAGCATTTATAGCATTTTCAAATTTTATCTGAACGCTAAAAACATTACTATTATTATCAAGCGAATAAAAGCATCTGTAAACGCATTCGCAGTTCTACACTGAATAACTGCTTCGCGATTTACCAAAAGGACTACAAACTACTCTTCCCTGATAAGAAGCAGTTCTTCAACCACTGCTTATCGTTTCTTGCAATTGAAGCCAAAAACAGTGGGACCTCCTGATTCGAGTCATACAAACAAAAGCATCCGCAGTTGCTACGCAGCTTTACACCGAATAACTGCTCCGCAGTTTATTAAAACTTGCTTGTACTCTTCCTGATATAAGCAAGTCACCAACCGCTGTTTATTGCTTCTTACACTTGAAGCAGGGGACCTCCTGACTCGATTAAAAACTATATCACGCTACCGTAAAGCGCATATGAGTTGTCGTTGTTGCGAAACATTTTTTAAGTCAAGCGGATAAAAACATCCTCTTCACTACTGCTCATAGTTTAATAAATGCTTCGCAGTTTATCAGAAGGAGACTGTACTTCTCCTGATACAAGCAAGTCCCCAACCACTGCTTATTGTAATTCACAATTGAAGCAGGTGAATTACTTGATTCAATTAAAATCTACATTAAACCTACCATAAATCACATAAGCACGAACTACAGCTGTTTTTTATTTCTGCAATTGTCAAAGATGGGGTTATAACTCTTTATTCTTAATCTGTCTTCGGATGTTTCACGTGAAACATCCGAAGATAGATTATCAAACCAATATTCATAATTGAAGCAAGTGACTTCCTCGATCCGGTTAAAAATGCCATCAACGAAATCGATCCAGGACACGGTTTGACTTGTAACTGCAAGGGTACTGAACAGTTACGAACACATTATAAAATCAATGAGAAATATCAAAAAAATACTCCGATATATTCTCTCTGGCATTATCTGTATCACGAAAGCATGTAAAAAATACAAGAAACTCCATCCACAAAATAATGTGGCTGTTATCTTTATATTCCCCAAAAGCATCTATATATAGTAAATGGAAACTTCTTTTCCCGGAGTGTTTTTATAGTGTGAAATACATGTATCTCTCGTGAAAAAAATATAATATTATGAAACTGGAATTTTCGATTTTTGTTTATTTTATTATGTTTACGAAAGATTTGCGTATTTATTTCATTTTTCTTCCAATCCTGTTATATATTCGTTATGTACATGTTAACTAAAGGCTTTTTCAAGCATAGTTTCATTTTGTAATATCCAATATAAAATGTATCTGAATAAGGTTCCGGCATAGAACTGGCATAAAATAAATTTCACTTAATAGGCTTTTTTCTTCTAAATCAAGCCGTAAAAGACTTCCCTGTCTTCCCTTTATCCCAGTCATGCGGACAAAAATTTTTGCATTCGATCATAGTTTTACACAAAATAGCTGTTTTACAGTTTATCAGGAAGAGTACAAGTATTTTCCCACCCACAGCTTATTGTTTTTTTGTAATCGAAGCAGCTGCTTTCTTTTATTCGATCAATCAAAATTTCACATATTTAAAGTAGGAACGGATCTATATTTTATCTTTTTGCCGTATGTGTGCAGGTGCACATTTTATATTTTAAGGCTTTTTTATATGTGCATGCGTGTAAAGTACGTTTTATCGTACCTTTTTATTTAAAGTACTATAATTTGTACTTTAATACTTTTTTATTCGTAAATATACTATTATTTCTCTTTATTTGCCAGTATTTTCTTTTATAAAGTCCTTTTTATCGTACTTAATGTTTGTGTTATTATCATTATCATAGTGTTCTCTTCGCAGAAATAATCTCTTATTTCTCTTTATTTCATCCTTACTCTTATATCGTTTTTCTATAAAATCCCCCATATTTTCCGCCTTACCCTCCATTTTTTCATATAAATACACATTTTTACTACATTCACTTAACTTGTTAATTCCCCATCCAGTTCACAAAAGCATCTGACCGAAATCATGGGGAATACTGATGACAGTATCTGGCAACTCGCCTTCAAGTGTGCAAACATATCTATCCAATTTGGGATCAAACGAATAAAAATACCCGTATTCACTACGCAGTTCTACACCCAATAGCTACTTTGCAATTTATCAGGACCGGCTTACAATGTACCCATAACAGTGGCCACATGAATTAGTGCAGTACCTTGTTTTCAGACACATACCCACTATTCCTTTCCCTGTTAAACGCCGTTGCATTCTTCCTAATACACGCCATCCACTGCTTATTACTTTTTACTTTTTACTTTTTCGTAATTGAAGCAGGGGACTTACTGTTAACTGGTAATATTATCCTCCGAGTTTTTTTGTGAGCAAAGACCACTGAAAGCCCTGGACATACCATGCAAATTTGTGTGATTAGCATAATTTCTGTGCATCGCGAAATGTATTACCAAGAACGGAGCGATCAATAATCAGCAAACTTCTTGATTTAATGCAAGCAGATAAAAGCATCCGCTTCACTACTTGCTCATAACCGAATAAGTGCTTCACAGTTTATCAGAAGGAGCCTGCACTTCGCCTGATGCAAGCAAGTTCCCCTGATTATTGCTTTTCAAAATCGAACCGGGGGGACTTATTTGATTCAGTTAAAAACACTTCTTCTCTTGCCTCATTTTCCCCTGAAATGCTATAATCCATAAAGAAAGCATTCGCAAACTCCTTGCAGTTTGCGGCTAATACATTGTTTCGTAAATAACTATACCAATCGCGTAGGATGTGGATTCGAGTGTGCAGGTATAAAAATGCAAGCGTAGCTGGCTATGCTGAGGCTTTTAGATCTGTGCAGTCGGATTCACCAACAAGTAATTGGTATAGTTATTTCGAAAACAATGTACTAGTACAGCGAAAATTAAGTTTCTGCTATATTGACGTAGGATGATTTTCTCATATGCAAGGCGAAGGAATGAGGCGTAGCGGTGGCTACGGCGATTGACGACAACGCAGCATATGAAAAATCAGACAAGTCAATATGGCGGTTACTTAATATTCGCTGTACTAGTCATTTATCATCTGATTGAAAGGAATATTTTATACATGAACACCACAAATAATCGCAACGATTTCTATAAAAAACAATTAGACAAGACTTTAAATGGCAATGAAAAGATCGAAACTGCCATTGCAGCACTCCAAAAAGAAGCAACCGAAGAAATGCTTGCTCATACTCTCACCGTAATCCGTCACAGAATGCAGGAGCAGGCACAGCTGATCATTGCTGTAGAACCTCCAAAAGGTGATGGAAAAATTTCTCTTCATGCGATCAAAACCAACGATGGAAAGCAATGGTGGGCTGCATTTACCAGCTTTGACGAAGAGTTAAAAGGCAGTGATAAGATCATGTCCACATTTACCGCAGATATTGATAAGATTTTTTCTTCTGCATTGCAAGAACCGTCTGTTGAGGGAGTAATTCTCAATCCATGGAACCGCACACTGATGCTGAACAAAACCCTTATCAACATCATCCTCGGTAATCCTGTATAGCATCAGCTCTGTCGGATAACAAGTCCAATGTTTCACGTGAAACACTTGGTATTTTACTGAAGTACAAAAGCATTCCAGCGAATAACAGCATCCGCTTCGCTACTTGCTCATAACCAAATAACTGCTTCGCAGTTTATCAGAAGGATCTTTTCCTTCTCCTGATACAAGTAAGTCCCCTGCTTATTGCTCTTCATTAAAGCAAGGGACTTACTTGATTCGGTTCGAAATCTGATTTCTATGTATCATGAAGCATATTGGCGATGCTACTGTTCACTGATAATATTCCGTAAGTTTTTTTATAAACGAAGGCCGCAGAAAGCCCGAGACCATACCGCACCAATTTATGCGATCAACATAAATTCTTTGCATTGCGAAGCGCTTTACTGAAAGCAGAACGAACAGCAACTTAGCGATCATCGCCAAGAACAGAATGGACAGTAGCGTCAGCATACAATAACAAGGTTAGGGTTCCCACAAAAGCATTGTAAATTTTTCGTTCCTGTCGTATAATAAAGCAAAGAAATATTCAGAAAAAATCAGATCAGATACCTGAATTACGTTACATCTGTCCTGATTATTTTTACGAATTCCAGGAGGCTTTTTAATGAAGAAAAATGGACACAGACTACTTACTCTTGCAGCTTTAGTCGGAACTGCCGCAGGTGTTATTCATATTGCTAACCGTTTCATAGATGCCACATCTCAGCTTAAAGATATGCTGGAACAGCCACACAGTAAAACCTATGACTGGCGTTTTGGAAAGATTTTTTATACAAAACAGGGACATGGCACCCCTATTCTTCTTATTCATGATATCATGCCAGGTGCTTCCGGTTATGAATGGAATGCCATAGAGAAGCAGCTCGCAACCGAACATACAGTTTACACCATTGATCTTCTTGGATGTGGACGTTCCGAAAAACCGGATATTACTTATACCAATTTTGTATTTGCTCAGTTACTCTGTGATTTTGCCAAGAATGTGATTCGTGAGGAAACCGATGTTATTGCCAGTGGTTTCTCAGGTTCTTTTGCGATCATGGCTTACCGTAACAATTCCGACCATTTCCGCAAGATCATGCTGGTCAATCCACCAAGCTTCAGTTCCCTGAAGCAGGCACCTTGTAAAGACAACAAGCTCTTTAAGTATTTTATCGAGCTTCCGATTTTCGGAACTCTGATCTATCATATGGTAGCTTCCCGCGAATCCATCAGCAGTCTGTTTATGGAAAAGCTGTTCTACAATCCCTTCCATGTAACAGATACACTGGTAGACACCTATTATGAATCCGCTCACAAGGGTGGTTCCAACGCCAAATATCTGTATTCCAGCTACATTGGCAAATACCTGAATATCAGCATTAATAATGCCGTAGAATCTTCCGATGCATGCATCTATATTATTTCCGGAGAAAAAGAAGCTTCCGCTTCTCTTATCGCAGAGGAATACCAGAAGCTGAATTCTTCCATTGAAACCGCTGTGATCCCGGAAACCAGACATCTTCCTCATCTGGAAGATCCGGAACATTTCCTGGAACAGGTAGCTATTTTCCTGTAAAAACAACTTATGATCCGGCACCAAAAACAAAATTTATCTATAGTAATTTTGGAAATCAACGTATCAAAAGAACATTGTTCATGTTCGGAGCCGTTGAGCTTCATACAGTAATTTGTGGAAATGCTATAAACCAACAAAAAGCCAATAAAAAAAGAGTACTGTTTCACGTGAAACATGAGTTTTCCCTCAAACAAACGTGAAACAATACTCTTTATTTTTTACCAGACTCACAGCATGCATCCGGACATTTCTCTTATCTAAGTGCCTGCTCCAGATACATGTGTGTTGTATTATCGATCAGCTTATGTGTCAGCTCTGCCATATGCTGTGTACTCTCCTGATTCTCAGAAGACAGCCATGTCTTGATCATTCCCACGCATCCATTCAGACAAAACGCATACGCATACTCAATATCACGGTTGTCTTTCGGCAGACGAATTGACAAGCGATGCAGCACTGTATCTGCGATCAGTTTTTCTATACGATTCACAAAAGCCATATCTCCATTCTTTCCAAGAAGTGCGATACAAATATCCTTATTATGATCCAGGATCGTAAATATCTGCTCAATAAAAGGATACGAGCTCTCCTTATTATTAAGAGGATCCAGAGGATAGTCTGCCACCAGATGCGTGATTTCCTCCATCAATTCAGCCTCAATGGATTCCAGCATCTGATAGATATCTGTATAGTGAAGATAAAATGTGGAGCGGTTGATATCAACTTCTTCCACCAGTTCCTTTACCGTAATCTCCTTAATACTCTTCTTCTGCATAAGACGGGCAAGCCCCGCTCGCAACTGTGCCTTGGTCTTACGTACTCTTCTGTCAACTTTTTCCGCCATCTTAATTCCCCCTGCAATTCAAAAAAGCAAGCACGTTTCCTCCGCCTCAATCACCTGTCACTTACGATACTCTGCAACTGTCATACAATGCATAATGCATCCTTCAAACGAATAAAAGCATTCGCTTTCTCTACGCCGATCTGTATGATACCAGATATCTGCTGTTGTTAAGAATTGACAAGATCAAAATTGTTAACGACGCCGACCTACACGATACCAGATATCTGCTGCATATTTGTGTTGAAACATAGGAATCCTGTCTGCATTTAATATTACCAACTGCACATAAATTCAAAGGAAATAACGTACTTTTTGTCTATTATGCAGTTTTTTATTTGTAATAGACACTTCCATTATTTCCGTCTATTAATATACATTCAGTAAAGATTTAATGGTTGTATCTGTGGTATGTGTTTAGTATAATACATCACGTAAAGAAAATCAACACTTTGTTTGATAATGGAATATAAAGCTATTAATAGATTTTAATATGATTAATAGATCTCGTCGCCATTACTGGAATAAAGTTTGATTAATCAACTATGTTTGATAATACAATTTAATAAGAAAGGGATAGGTAATATGATCAAAAACGAATGGAAAAGCTTACTTCGTAACAAGCTCATGCTTATCGTCGTAATCGCCATTATCGTAATCCCGATCATCTATGCAGGTCTGTTTCTGAAATCCATGTGGGATCCTTACGGAAACGTAGACAGCCTGCCAGTGGCCGTGGTAAACGAAGACAAACCTGTCGAGTATAATGGCAAGACCTTAAGCATAGGTAAGGACATGACGGATGAGCTGAAAGACAACGACTCAATGGCATTTAACATTGTAGACAGCAAGACAGCAGAGGACGGTCTGGCCAATGGAACCTATTACATGGTTATCAAAATTCCGGAAAATTTCTCCGCAAACGCAGCCACTGTAATGGACAACGATCCAAAGCAAATGGAGCTATCCTATGAGACAAACCCTGGAACCAACTATATCGCCTCCAAGCTCAGTGAAACAGCAATGCTGAAGCTTCGTGATAACATTGCTTCCAAGGTTACGGAAACCTATACAGAAACTGTTTTTGATTCTATCTCAGAAGCAGGTGACGGAATGCAGGAAGCTGCAGACGGATCCGGAAAGATCGAAGACGGACTGAATACAGCAGCTGATGGTAACAAAACAATTACCAAAAACCTTAAGAAGCTTTCCACCAGTACTCTTACTTTCGTAAGCGGTGCTGACAGTCTCACCGAAGGTCTTAAGACCTACACCGATGGTGTTGCAAAGGTTAACGATGGTGCAAAGAGCCTGGACGATGGTGCAGATCAGCTGAACAGCGGCGTTGCAACCCTCACAGAAAAGGTTCCTGAGCTGACAACCGGCGTGGATACTCTGGATAAAGGTGTTCAGCAGTACACCGCTGGTGTGGATGAGCTTAATAAAAATTCTGATGCACTGAAATCCGGTGCAAGCAGCCTGGAATCCGGTGCAAACCAGCTGAACAGCGGCGTTGCAGCTCTGACAGAAAAGGTTCCGGAGCTGACAACCGGTGTAGATACTCTGGATGAAGGTGTTCAGCAGTACACCGCTGGTGTGGATGAGCTTAATAAAAATTCTGATACACTGAAATCCGGTGCAAGCAGCCTGGAATCCGGTGCAAATGCATTAAGTGCAGGTATTGATACTCTTTCCGACGGAGCAACACAGTATGTAGCTGGTGCTGACACTCTTGCAGATGGAACTACCACCTATGTGGCTGGTGCTGGCAAACTCGCAGCCGGTGCCAAAGAGCTTGCAAAACTTGAAGACGGACTCACAACAGTTTCCAATGGTATCTCTCAGCTGAATACCGGTGTTACCAAAGGAACCGATAACTCACAGTCACTGATATCCGGAACACAGCAGCTGGAAAACGGACTGAAATCCCTGAACGATAAGGTTTCTGCTCTGAAAGAGGGAACAACGCAGGAATCCATCAACAAGCTTGCAGACGGCCTTACTTCTGCAAAAAATGGTATGGACACAGCCGCAGCTGGTATGAACAGTGCTGCAGCTGGTATGAACAATGCCGCAGACGGAATCAGCAACGCAGCCGGATATATCACTCAGGCCGCAGGCATCACAAGTCAGACCAGCAGCAGTATCACAGACAGTCTGATCCCTGCTCTCCAGAATGCAGGCACACAGTTCTCACAGGTAGGTGATCAGGTCAGCAGCATCCTTACAGGATACGGACAGCAGACAACGGAAGCACTTACTGATGCAAATACCAAGATCGGTACTGCCGGACAGACAATGACCGATTTAGCAGCACAGCTTCAGGCGATTCAGGCAACCGCTTCTGAGGACGGAACCATTTCCGCAGCAGCTCTGAATGATGTGATCAACGCTTTAAACAGCGTAGCCGGTGGAATGACTGGCGTGGACGGTTCTTACATGAGCAGCTATTCTGATCAGGTTTCACAGCTTGCAGCTGGTGTATCCGGTCAGCTCTCTTCTACTCAGGAAAATCTGAATGCTGTTGCTTCCAAGCTTAACGAAGCAGCTTCCGGACTGACTCAGATCTCCGGAGGACTGACTCAGGGTGCCGGCACACTTTCTGAGGGTGCCACAACCATGACAGATGGTGCAAACCAGATGAGTGCAGGTGCAACAACCATGAGCGCAGGTGCAGAGCATTTATCTGCAGCTACAAGTCAGCTTCCTACAGATCTGATCGCTCAGCTTTCTGCAGGTGTTACCCAGCTGTACCAAGGGGCACAGGCTGTAAACACAGGAACCAAGAATGTTTCCGCAGGACTTCAGTCTCTGGAAGACGGCACAGTCGAAGCCTTCCCGGCTGCAGCAGCAGGAATCAAAGCTCTGAACGATGGATTTGACCAACTGACATCTTATGATAAGCAGCTCAATGACGGTGCAAAGAATCTGAAAACAGCCGGCAAACAGATCACTGACGCACTTCCGGATATCAAATCCGGTGCAGGTCAGCTGGCAGATGGTTCTAAGGCACTGACAGATGGAATCACAACTTACACCGATGGTATTGCTAAGCTTTCCGAAAACAGTGCTGCTCTTACAGACGGCACCAAGAAACTGGCAACAGGAGCCAAGGCTCTTTCCAGCGGTGCTGCTACTCTTGCAGATGGAACAAAAGCATTAGCCAATGGTTCCGGAACACTGACAACCGGAATCACAACCTACACCGATGGTGTTGCTAAGCTTTCCGAAAACAGCTCCGCTCTTACAGACGGTACCAAAAAGCTCTCAACAGGAGCCAAAACCCTTTCCAGCGGTGCTACTACTCTTGCAAACGGAACTAAGACATTAGCAAACGGTACCTCAACGCTTCTCAGCGGTACCGAGAAGCTTGTAAGCAACAACAGCACACTTAACAATGGTGCAAAACAGCTTGCAGATGGCGCTGCCCAGATCCAGAGCGGTTCCTCTCAGTTGTATGATGGATCCAAGAAGCTTGGAAGCGGTATGAAAGAACTGAAGGACGGTTCCAAGACACTGACCACAAGCCTCAGCGATGGAGCTACCACTGTAAAAGACAATTCAGCAAGTAATGAAACAATCAAAATGTTCGCAACTCCTGTTGTGAACGATGAAACAAAACTTACCGATGTCCCGAATAACGGACACGCAATGGCACCTTACATGATGTCTGTAGGCCTCTGGGTCGGCGCACTGGCATTCTGCCTGATGTATCCTCTGGCTCAGTATAAGGGCAAACTGAAATCCGGTTTCGCATGGTGGGCAAGCAAGGCTTCCGTCCTTTATCCGGTAGCGATCCTTCAGGGAATCTGCCTGATCCTGCTGTTACGTGCATTTAACGGATTCACACCTGCAGAGATGGGCAAAACCGTACTCTTCGCCTGCCTGACATCAATGACCTTTACCTCTATCATGTACTTCTTCAACATTACTATTGGTAAAGTAGGAAGCTTCCTGATGCTGGTATTCATGGTCGTTCAGCTTGCAGGATCTGCCGGAACTTATCCGGTTGAGGTTTCACCTTCATTCGTTGCAAAGATCCATGCATACGTTCCGTTTACTTATACGGTCGACGCATTCCGTGCAACGATCAGCGGTGGCCGGAGCATTACCACTTCCATTATTGTAATGGTTGCACTGTTAGTGATCTTCACAATCCTGACGATCCTTCAGTTCAATCACATGACCAAGAGAAAGAAAGCAGAAAAAGTTGTTCTCTTCGACTGGCTGGAAGAAAGAGGTCTTGCATAATACTTAGTTACTGACAGAAGCTCCCCCGAACCTTCTGTTAGATATAGAAAAATTAAAACTGTACAGTTGCTCAGATGAGCTTCTGTACAGTTTTTTTATGTTGTCCTCGTCAATTCTCCACGCTATAATTATAGCAGTTATAGAAAATCAAGCTTGCCAGTACACCGTGCCTGATCTATGCAGCAGATTTCAGTTCAGAAACACTCCTGTCAGATTCAGAAGAAGCGGCAATATGACTTCTCAGATCTACTCACAAACCGTAGCTCTTTCTGACTGCAAGCCTGCGGTTTTCAATGAAAAAGCAACCTGATATGCATCTAATCCACTGACCGCAAAAACAGACGGAATCATCACCTATGCTACCCATTTACCGTCTTCAGGGTAAAACCTGGAAAGCTATCGGCAATACAAAAAATACAACCTACACCGATAAAAAGCCAGGCACCGCAACCAAATACCGCATCCGTGCATACCGCATCACAAACGGTAAAAAAATATACGGACCTTATTCATCTGTAAGGACCGTAAAATAATAGCAACATAAAAACACCCCGGAAAATCCTGATCTATGTGGTGTCTCCGAATATCTGATCATCAAGCGGATATTCGGAGAGCACCTTATTGTTTGCGGATCTCCGAGGTGTTTTTATTTATTTTCTTAATATTTTATTTTTCCGTCTCAGCTGTTGGTGTTGCTGTGGCTTCTGTCTCTGTTTCACCGTTTACCATGGTTTCATATGCATTGAACATTTCTTTTACTGTCATTTTGTTTACAAGAAATACCTTGTCTCCAACGACAGCTGCATAATAGTTTGTGTCATATGTGTAGAAGGTAACGGTTGTCTGGTTCTTGTCAGAGTCTGTGAATACAGCGGTCATCTCCGGATCTGCAGCCGGTGTATAAGCGTCTGTCAGTCTCTTCTGTCCTGCCATGTTTATCAACTTGTTGTAGAAGGTAGTAAAGGTTGTACTTTCTATTTCCTTACCATTCAGCTGATAAGTTGTTGTTTCTTTCTCGTTTCCGTCATCATCTGTGGATGTTTCACGTGAAACATTTACAGTACTTGTTGTTTCACCGTAAGTAACCTGGAGCTGATCCAGATTTTTTACAGACAGATAATTGACGATCAGTGACCAGAGATCTGACGGCATCTTGTCAATAACTGCACTCAGTGTATCCGTTGACATTGTATAGATCTGTTTGTTATCTAACGTTACATATCTGCTGCCATCTCCTGCCTCATCACCAACATAAATGACAAGCTGTTTATCCACTGTGGTTGTCTTGCTGTCTGCATCTTCTGAGTTGCTGTCCGTGTCAGCGCTGTCGCCGCTCTCAGAATCGTTCTCAGAGGCCGTAGAATCGTTTTCTCCGGATTTTGTACTGTCTGTGCTGTCATCCTTCACCTCTTCCTGATAATCCACTGCAATCGTCGCATAGGGCTTATCAAGGCCATACTGGGAAAGATCCTCTGCATTGTAGTTTACAAACTGGTCAAATGCAAAGCTTCCAAGTCCGGAGGTTACGTTTCCTGCTGCCGTTGTATCGGCAGACTCTTTATCGCTGCTTCCGTCACCGGAAACATCCCAGGTAGTTCCGTCGGAATTTTCTTCCAGGACATAGGAATCTTTATTCTCACTGACCTGGACCTTTTTCACTGTGGAAGAATCAATTGTCGGGAAATCTTCTCCCTGTGCATAATCGTAAAGGGAATTCATAAACGGAGACACTGTATCTGCTGCCACTACATATACCGTGCTGTCATCATCATCCTTGGAAATGTAATACTGATTCGTAGACGTATTCTCATCTCCGATGTTAAGCTTCGTTGTCCCATCAGCGGTATCAACGGTTACTGTGTTAGATGGAGAATCCAGTCCGTATTCCGTAAGATCCTCCACATCCTCCAGGACTCTGTCCGCTTCCACCTTTTTGATGGCGGAAGCTGCGGAATCCAGAGTTGTCTGATTTACAGGAAAAGCAGTCTCATCCTTTTTCACCCAGGAATCATCTTTTTTCTCAAAGGTCACTTCCTTCTTGTCTACGATAAATTCCAGGGATTTAATGTCATCCGTTTTCACGGAAAACACTTCTGTTTTGCTTTCCTCTTCGCTGCTCTCTGTCTTTTCTTCTTTGGATACGTAGGTGTTCAGTCCCACATAAACGCCGCCGAGAACTGCCAGAACAACAACTGCTGAAACAAGTTTGGTCGATTTTTTCATTATGCTTTTCTCCTCTTAAGCCAGATCAGGAATCCTGCAACAAGGAATACTCCCGGGATCAGACCAATGGTACAGATCTTCCAGAAGGCTGCATCATAATCGGTTACTGTCAGGCTTGTGGACTCAAGGCTCTTGGATGGAATAGAAACGGAATTACTGTCGTCTGTGCTGGTCATCCAGTTTAAGGACTCCAGAAGGAGCTTTTCATTTCCGCCGGATACCATCTGGTTTATCTGGCTCTCCATCAGATTTGCTGTGGAGTAGTAAACGATCTGTGTTTCCTTATCATCATCCAGTTTCTCAGTGATAGCAACACCAAGATCAAACGGTCCGTCTACATCTCCGTCTTCCTTTTCGATATTGCTGCTCTGCATATTTGTTTTGGAGTAAGCCTTGTCAGAGGTTGTCAGGATACTGTCGATGGTTACGGTATCTCTTACATCATCTGTTTTCTGAATGCCCTGTGCATACGGTGCCAGTACGTAGGAGCCTGCAGAAGCTGTCTCAGAGCTTGCATCTGTGCTGTTGACTGTTGGTACAAGATAATATGGCATCTGCATTCCATAATGCTGATTATCACCCTCAAATACAATTCCCTCTGCACACTTTACACCATAGTTTTCAAGAACCGCATCAAAGTTCGGCAGATCATCCTGTGTATAATCCGAGAAGATCATAGCTTTTCCGCCTGCCTCCAGATAATCCAGGAGCTCTGTTTTTTCTTCCTCGGAAATATCGCTGGTCGGAGATACGATCATCAGGCAGTCTGCATCATCCGGAACCTTTCCCTCTGTGAGAAGGTTCAGCTCCTTGATATCAATGTTTGCTTTCTGGATATCTTCTTTAAAGCTGGAATCCAGATCTTTTTCTCCGTGTCCGGATAAGGTGTACATGATCGGAAGATCCTCGGATGTCACATAGCCGATCGCACTTGTGATCTGTCCTTCTCCATCAAATCCGGTAGTAGTCTGCTGCCAGGTATTATAGTCTACCGAAGAGGAATACATATCGTTGTAATTGATAACCTTGTTTCTGTCGCCGCAGACTACGATCAGGCTGTTTGATGCAAGATCATCGGTTGTATATTCCGATGCAAATTTCGGATTTACAACAGGGTCTTTTACCTCAACTTTAATATGCTTGGACTCATCTTTATAACGTGAAAGCAGATTGGAGATCGTGTCGTCCTCAGAACCGCTTGCCGCGATCTGATAAATGGTAACATCCTTATCCAGTGCCTTCAGTACCTTCTTTGTTTCATCACCGATGGTGTAAAGCTTGGATGAGCTTACATCCAGCTGTGAATATTTGGATGGGATCGCCCCGACGATCATATTGATCACAACCACGATCACGATAAAGACAGCTGCCATAGCCATGCTGTAGGAACCATTTTTGATATGTTTTTTGCTGATGGTGCCTACCAGCTTTTTCGGATCCGGTTTATGTTTCTTTTTGCCGGAGTCCTGTGCTGTCTCCGGTACGGCTGCCTCGCCTTTATTTTTCTTAAATTTCTCACTGAATTTCATTTCCCTTCACCCCCTAGTTCCAGCGTCTCTTCTGAATGGACTGCATGGTAAGGAACAGGCAGATCGCAATAACAGAAATAAAATAAACGATTCCTGTCACGTCAAACACGCCTTTTGTAAAATTATCATAATGTCCGCTCAGGTTAAATACGTTCAGTACCTTCTGGATACCACCCTGGAAAATACTGGATTTTACAACGTATACGATCACAAGGGCAATCTCTCCCACAGCTCCGATCACTACAGAGATCAGGACATTTTTGATCATGGTATAAATGATGATAGCGATCGCCACGATCAGAAGTCCGAATGCCACTGCGGTTGACATGGAGGTCTGTGAAAAGAATGAGGAAATTCCGTTCATCATATAGAAGGCGAACAGGAATACAAACGTAAGTACGGCTGCAATTACCTGGCTTTCTGTAAGTGCTGACATAAATACACCGATCGCCAGATTCGCGCATCCCAGAAGGAAAAATCCCAGGATCCCGGTGTATGCGGAAGCATAGGAAATCGTTCCGAACTTGCTCATGATCAGAGGATAAACGCACATGATCACGACCGGAATGGCAAACACAGCTACCAGTGCAAGATATTTTCCAAATACGATATCCCATACAGATACCGGTGCGGTCAGAAGAAGCTGATCCGTTTTCTGCTTGCGCTCTTCTGCAAGTACACGCATGGAAAGGATTGGCACACCGATCAGAAACACAAAGGTCAGTGCGCTTAAGGTAGTTTCAAATTTTGAATAGCCGCCTGAAAGCTGATATGCGGAAAAATAAATTCCGGTCAGCACCAGGACAAAAAATATGAAGAGATATCCAACCATGGAGGTCAGATAGCTTTTCAGTTCTCTTTTAAAAATCGCTGTCATGACTGATCCCCCTCTTTCTCATCAGAAGCCTTCTCTGGTTCCCCGTTTTTTTCTTCCTGAGTTTTTTCTTCTTCCGATGATCTGTCTTCTACCGGTTTCCACTGTGAGCTTTCCGGTTTTCCGGCGGATTTTTTCTCTCCTTCGGTAAGCTCAAGGAATACCTCCTCAAGGGAAACTCTCTTAACCTGCATCTCGTAGATTGGACAGTTCGCTTTTGCCATAGCGTAGAAGACTTTTTCACGGATATCCACATTTTCCTGAATGGAAAGTTTTGTTTTCCACAATTTTTCATCGCTGTCATAGGACATTTCCACTCCGGTTACGCCTTCGATCGTTTCCAGAGCTTTTCGAATCGTGTCTTTCTCGCCTTTTACCTTCATAAGGAGGCTGTTGGAGCCTGCTGCCAGACGTTCCAGATTATCCGGTGTATCGCTGGCTACCAGCTTTCCATGGGAAATGATCAGAACATAATCACACACTGCTCTTACCTCGGAAAGGATATGGGAGCTTAGGATAACCGTGTGCTTCTGCTTCAGGCCTTTGATCAGGTCACGGATCTCGATGATCTGCTTCGGGTCAAGTCCTACTGTCGGCTCATCCAGGATGATCACTTCAGGATATCCTAGGATTGCCTGTGCAAGACCCACTCTCTGGCGATAACCTTTGGAAAGGTTTTTGATCAGACGGTCTTTCATGTCTGTGATCTTTACCATATCCATGACTTCTTTTATCTGTTTGTCTTTCTGGTTTCTTGGGATTTTTTTCAGATCAGCCGCAAATTTCATGTACTCAAGAACAGTCATGTCAAAATAGAGCGGCGGCATTTCCGGCAGATAGCCGATACATTTCTTGGCTGCCTCCGGTTCCTCCAGAATATCATGACCATCGATCATCACTTTTCCTTCTGTGGAAGCAATGTATCCTGTGATCATGTTCATAGTTGTTGATTTTCCTGCACCGTTGGGGCCCAGGAATCCGTAAATTTTCCCCTTTTCGATCTGAAAGGAAAGATGGTCAACTGCAGTATGATCACCATACTTTTTGACCAGATTACTTACTTCGATCACTTTACTCTCCTCCTTTTATTCTCAGGGAAATACTTTTTTTAATTATCGATTTCCCATTTTATAAGATGCCAGAGGCAAAAGGTCCTGAAACTGAAGCCCTTGACTCTGGCGTCTTTTCAATACCAATAGAAAATGCCCCTGGATGAAACAGAGAATGGGGGAAATCCAGGGGCATCTCTATCGGATTATAGTGTAAAAGTAATTTGTGATAAAAGTAGGATAAATTTGTGATAATTTTGTGAAACTCCCGGACAAAAAAATCTCCTGTCGGACAGATTTTGACTTTGTTCGACAGGAGGTAACTTATGCCAGTGGCTCTCTGAGCGGTGTTCCGGCTTTTCTCGGATATTTGCCTGGGGTGTTCTTTACCTTCTCGATAATGACCAGGGAGCGGCCAATCTCAGATCCCGGAAGGTCAAAGTACTGAATATCCCTGATCTTTCCACCAAGGATCTTTACTGCTTTCTCTGCTACTTCTGCTTCTTCCTTTACAGAACCGGATTTATAGGAGACAAAAAGCCCTCCGACTTTTACATACGGGAGACAGTATTCAGACAGGGTTGCAAGTCCGGATACTGCTCTGGATACGCAGAGATCATATTTTTCTCTGTAGGCTTTGTTTTTTGCATATTCTTCAGCTCTTCCGTGAATGGCGGAAATCCCCTCCAGGCCCAGGAGCGCAAAGGTTTCTTCCAGGAATTTTACTCTTTTATTGAGGGAGTCCAGAAGGCAGGCTTCCACCTCCGGGAAGGCAATCTTCAGGGGAACACCCGGGAATCCGGCGCCGGTTCCGATGTCCATAACGGTTTTTATCTTACCCATATCTACAGCCTTGACGCAGCAGAGGCTGTCCAGGAAATGTTTCACGAGAACCTCGTCAAATTCTGTGATACCGGTGAGGTTCATGACTTTGTTTTTTTCTACAAGATATTCGTAGAATCGGATAAACTGGTTTTTCTGCGTGTCACTGAGTGTGATCCCAAGCTCCTCGCAGCCTTTTTCCAGGATTTCTAAATTGTACATGCAGCTTCCTCTCTTATTTTCTGTGTTTTATTGTTATTCTTTGTATTATCCGTGTTTATGTCCGGATCTGCTTTCCAGATATACAAGAAGTACGGAAATGTCAGCCGGGGATACACCGGAGATACGGGACGCCTGGCCGATGGACACCGGTCTGTAGGCTTCCAGCTTCTGGCGTGCCTCAATGCGGAGGCTTCCTACATCTTCGTAATCAATGTCTTCCGGAAGCTTTTTCTGCTCCAGTTTCTTAAATTGCTCTACTTGCTTCATCTGGCGGCGGATGTAGCCATCATATTTGATGTTGATCTCTACCTGCTCACACACATCTTCCGGAAGCTCCGGTCTTTCTTTATCGATGGGTGCAAGCACCTTATAGTTAAGCTCCGGCCGACGGATCAGCTCTGCAATGGTGGTTCCGGATTTCAGAAGGGTACTGTTCAGAGATTCCAGAAGGCTCTGTACCTCTGCAGAACCACCTACGGTTGCATGTTCCACTCTCTCGATCTCTTCCTGGATCCGGCGCTCTTTTTCCTGTAATTTATGGTATGTCTCATCATCGATCAGGCCGACCTCCCAGCCTTTTTTGCGAAGACGAAGATCTGCGTTGTCCTGGCGGAGGAGCAGACGGTACTCAGCACGGCTTGTCATCATTCGGTACGGCTCATGGTTCTCCTTTGTTACCAGATCATCGATGAGAACGCCAATATATGCCTCTGAACGGTCCAAAATCAGCTGTTCCCGGCCTTTTACCTCCATAGCTGCATTAATTCCCGCTATGAGGCCCTGAGCGGCTGCTTCCTCATATCCGGAGCTTCCGTTAAACTGTCCGCCGCTGAAAAGGCCCTTGATCTTTTTGAATTCCAGTGTGGGATAGAGCTGGCGCGGATTGATGCAGTCATACTCAATAGCGTAAGCATTTTTTACGATCCTGGCATTCTCCAGCCCCGGTACGGAATGGTACATCTCGTACTGAACATCCTCCGGCAGGGAGCTGGACATTCCGCCGATGTACATTTCATTTGTGTAAAGACCTTCCGGTTCAATAAATACCTGATGACGTTTTTTGTCTGCAAAACGAACGACTTTATCTTCGATAGACGGACAGTAACGTGGTCCGGTTCCTTCAATCATTCCGGAATAAAGGGGGGATCTGTCCAGATTTGCACGGATGATCTCGTGTGTTTTTTCGTTTGTATAGGTCAGCCAGCAGGATTTCTGCTCGATCTGTACAGCTTCCGGGTCTGTGGAAAAAGAGAATGGTACGACTCTTTCATCTCCGAACTGCTCTTCCATCTTAGAATAATCAATGGTGTTTCCGGCAATTCTGGCCGGAGTTCCTGTTTTGAAGCGGAACATTTCGATCCCCAGCTTTTTCAGGGAATCCGTAAGGTAATTGGCTGCCTGAAGGCCGTTCGGTCCTGTATAGTTGCTGACGTCGCCGTAAATGCAGCGGGCCTTGAGGTAGGTTCCTGTACAGAGGACTACGGCTTTTGCGTGGTAGGTGGCTCCTGAGAAGGTTTTTACACCGGTGATGTGCCCGTCTTCTACCAGAAGCTCGGTCACTTCACCCTGGCGGATGGTTAAGTTCTCTGTATTTTCCAGTGTCTTTCTCATTTCTGTGCTGTAGGCCTGTTTATCGGCCTGTGCACGAAGGGAATGGACTGCAGGGCCTTTGGACTGGTTGAGCATTTTGGACTGGATGAAGGTTTTGTCTATGTTTTTACCCATTTCCCCACCGAGAGCATCCAGCTCACGGACGAGATGCCCTTTGGAGCTGCCGCCTACATTGGGGTTGCAGGGCATAAGGGCGATGCTGTCTACGCTGACTGTGAACATGACTGTGTTGAGCCCTAAGCGGGCGCATGCCAGTGATGCTTCGCAGCCTGCGTGGCCGGCGCCTACTACTATGATGTCGAAAAACTGTTCCAGATTTTTCATGCTTTTTCTCCTTTATTTTTTCTCTTATTCTTTTTCTTTATTTTTCTTTGTGATTTTCTTTTTCTTTGTTTATTGTGTGGTTGGTTTTTGGTTTTAGTTTTGATTTCTTGGCAGAGGGCCTGGTTTTTTTGCTTTGGGAAGCTGTGGAAAACCGCAAAGGGGCCGTAAAGCCACGGCCCCTCTGCACACCCCTCGGGCTTTTTTTAGGAGTTCTTGGGTTGTGGTGTGTGATACGGTGTTGACTTTTGTCTGTATGCTTCGGTATTGGATGTGAAACGTTGTGCCGAGGGGGGTGCAGTGGAACTGTAATGAGGTTCTCGACGTGCGATGCACGTCTGCGGAATTCTGCAATCCATGTGGCGTACAGCAGGGAGCCGCAATCTATGCGGCATATACAGCCGGAGTTCCGCAATCTATGCGGTATATACGGCGGGGTCTCCGCAATCTATATTATGCAACAATATATCCTACAGAAATATACAAAGTTCCGTTTGATATATTTCGGCTCAGTGTCGAATTGCCGATACAGAAGCATACAGGCACAAGTTAGTTTCTTTCCGCATTCCACAATCGCTGCACTATATAAAAAAGGCCCAGGGGTGTGCAGAGGGGCGCGGCCTTGTGCCCCTTTGCGGTTT